>SMTZ1_10004963_pt1 | contig 13370 bp, 14 predicted proteins | sample DeeMarSWOR136_30_FD_25667 | JGI IMG/M metagenome (IMG submission 25667) | reverse complement strand
AAATCCCAAAAATTTTATTTACACTAGTTTTTAATCCTGTTTCTTCATAAACTTCTCTAATTACTGTTTCTTCTACTCTTTCACCATATTCGACAAATCCTCCAGGAAGAGCCCATTTGCCTTTAAAAGGTTCATTTTTTCGTTTAATTAATAAAATTTTACCTTTTCTAATAATTGCTCCATCAGCAGTCAATTTTGGATTTTTAAAGTTCATGAATCAAGTGTATAATATTTTTGTATTTAATGTTTAATAACAATCGATAGATATTATTTTCTTCTTGAATCCATCATGGATTCCCAAAAAGTAGGTAGATCTTTTTGTAATTCTGATTTCCAATCATTAAATGTAGATTCATCTAAATCTCCTTCTTTTCTAAGTCCCTTAAAAAAATTCTTGCGTACTTGCTTTGTATTTTTATTATTCTCCTTCAAATGCATCCCTTTCCAGTTGTAAGAAATTTTAAAATGGAAACAAGATTTATTTACGTTTTTTGTAGGTGAATATTTAGGTAAATATGCAGATTTTACCACATTTATAAATTTATCAGTAAATTTCAAAAACTATAATTCTATTTTCCATCCGCAAATTGGGCTCGTAGTCTAGTGGTTATGACGTCGCCTTGACGAGGCGGAGGTCGGGTGTTCGAATCTCCCCGAGCCCACTAAAATTAAGTTCAAATAAAAATATAAAAAATAATAAAGAGGGGGAGGAAGACAGGGAAGAGAGATAATAACGTTATTTTTATCATTTTTTGAGATTATAATACCTGTCCCCAAAAATCCATACAATTTTTGTTCATATATATCTTATGATACAAAATATACCAAAATAAGAAAAAAATGAGATAACAACCAATGTATTGTATAACATAAAAAATTTATAAAATCTTTAAAAAAAATTTATTAATTTATTTGATTATTTTAAAAGGAAAATAGTGTAAAAGCTTGTATTTTTATAAATGCTTGTTCTCCTTAATTTCCCAAGATAAATCTTATATATAGAAAGCATATACGCTATCAAAATCTAAGAAAAGACGTATATATGAAAAAACCTATATACCCAAGTTTAATTTATCTTGAAAGGAGGTAAAATATAATGGTAGATAAACCACATATGAACCTTGTGATTATTGGTCATGTCGATCATGGAAAATCAACCTTAGTTGGGCAGATCTTGCTACAAACAGGGCAGTCTCCTAAACACATGGTCGATAAATTTAAACAAGAAGCAGAAGCAAAAGGAAAAGGCAGCTTCGCCCTTGCATGGATTTTTGATCAACTTAAGGAGGAACGAGAGCGAGGTTTGACCATTGATGTTGCACATAAACGATTTGATACTGATAAATTTTATTTTACTATCATAGATGCTCCGGGACATAGAGATTTTGTTAAAAACATGATTACCGGAACTTCACAAGCGGATGCTGCGATTCTTGTTGTAGCAGCTCCTGAAGGAGTTATGGCACAGACTAAAGAACATATGTTTCTTGCAAGAACACTGGGTGTAAGACAAATGATCGTTGCGATTAACAAGATGGATGATACAAAACCACCTTATGATAAAAACCGTTTTGAAACTGTAAAAACTGAGGTTGATAAACTCGCAAAAAGCGTAGGTTATAAAGATGAACAACTTCAATATATCCCAGTATCTGCCTTTGTAGGAGATAATGTAAAAGAAAAAGGGAAGATGGATTGGTGGTCTGGAGATGCTATTCTTCAAGCTGTAGATAAATTCGTTGTTCCTGAGAAACCAACCCAATTACCTCTTAGATGGCCTGTACAAGATGTATACACCATAAAGGGAGTTGGTACAGTACCCGTTGGTAAGGTAGAATGTGGTATTATGAAACCAGGTATGCAGCTTATATTCAAACCTAGTATGAAACCAGGTGGTGTTACTGGTGAGGCTAAAACCATTGAGATGCATCATGAACAGATAGGTCAGGCAGTACCTGGAGATAATGTCGGAGTAAACATGAGAGGCATAGCCAAAAATGAGATCCGTCGGGGAGATGTAGCTGGACCAACAAACGATCCACCAACAGTTGCTAAATCCTTTACTGCACAGATAATGGTTCTAAACCACCCATCTGTTATTACAAAAGGTTATACTCCAGTATTCCACTGTTATACAGCTCAAGTTGCATGTAGATTTGAAGAAATTCAGAAAAAACTTGACCCAAAAACAGGTACTGTAAAAGAAGAAAACCCTGATTTCATTAAAACTGGTGATGCAGCAATTGTAAAAATTGTTCCGACAAGACCAATGGTAATTGAGCCCTCTAAAAAAATCCCACAACTTGGAAGATTTGCAATTCGGGATATGGGACAAACTGTAGCTGCAGGTGTTTGTTTAGATGTTGAGCAAGCCAAATAGGCTTCTCTATTTTTTCTTTTTATTATTTTATTTGGTTTTTTGGAGTAAAATGGAATGGCGCAGAAAGCACGGATATCATTAGTAAGCACAAACGCTAAAAAACTTGAAGAAGTTTGTAATCAAATAAAAATGATTGCCGAACGAACTGGTGTCGATATGAGTGGCCCTATTCCACTTCCAACTAAGCATCTAAAAGTACCTTGTAGAAAATCCCCTGATGGTGAGGGTACAGAAACATGGGATCGTTGGGAGATGAGGATTCATAAAAGACTTATCGATTTAGATGCCAGTGATAGGGCACTTCGTCAACTTATGAGAATCCAGGTACCTGATGGAGTAAATATTGAAATTGTTTTAAGATCATAAAATTAAATATCAAAAACTCTTTTTATCTCATTTTACTTATCCAGATTAAAACCTTTTTATGCTGAGGTAGCAAAGTTCGGCCTAACGCGCCGGCCTTGAGAGCCGGTTCTCCATCTGGGGAGCGGGAGTTCAAATCTCCCCCTCAGCGTAATTTTTTATATTTTTGTACATCATGACTACAATAATTGTTATTTCTATAATTTTGTACAAATTATTAGTAGTAACAATTTTAACTCTTGATTTGTAAATATATTAAGAAACATGGGAAAAAATGTTATGAAAAAATCGATAAACTCTTATTTATGGATTCCAGATATTATGAGACTTTCTGGATTTTTTGAAAATTTTCCAGACAATGGTAATAAAAAAATTTCTAAAGATAATACTCCAAATTGTTCTTTCAATAAAAAATCATGTCCACTGTCAAAAACAAAATTTGTTAAAGGTACAGGGAGATATGTTTATTGGAATTACAAACCAAAAATGATTATAGACTTAGATTGGATTGAATTAAATAGCAAACATCCAATTAACGTTATTCAAGTAGGAAAAAGAAAAAAATAATTCAAAGTCACAAAAGATAAATATGATATAGATATCTAAGGAGCACTTTATAATGAGAAGATTTAGTACTCTTAAAATAAAAATTATTTTACCAGTTTTATTCATTCTTATTGTAATATTTTTCACAAGTTCTTATTTAATAATTGACAGAGAATATAATGCTGCAAAAACATCCTTAATAAATAATGCTGAATCTTATGCTAGTTTAGCAGTAGAAAGTCTAGTTAGAAATTATGAAACTTACTATGAATCAGGATTCTACAAATATATTCAAATCGTTGATAATTTAATGTCCCTAAATAAGTATGTCAAAACAATACAAGTTATCAATATTAACGGCAGAATATTATTTGATGCAAACGAAATAGAGAATGGAAAATATGATGAAATTTATTTAGGGGAAAGAATACTTGAGGATAATGAATCGATACAAAGAGCAGGTTCGTCAACCGCTTCAACTCGTATTTATGAAAATAATTTAATAGATATTATACAACCTTATATCGAGGAGTGGGGAAGACACGACTACTCAGTAAGATATTTTATTTCAATTTCAAGTTTAGAAGAAATGACACAAGAAATGGTGTTTACAATATCAATTTTGTCAGGAATTTTTATTATTGTTTCATTTTTCCTTATCTTTCTTCTTTTTAATTGGTTTATTACTGTACCTGTTGGAGAATTAATAAAAGGTGTTCGATCGATGAGTAAGGGTAGGATGGGACATAAAGTAAAAGTTAATTCAAATGATGAACTGGGTGAATTGTCATCAGCTTTTAACAAGATGAGTATTGCTTTGAAAGAATCACAAGATCAACTTAAGGATTATAGCGAAAATTTAGAAAAACAGGTAATAGAAAGAACCAAGGAATTAGATGAAAAAAACAAATATCTTAAGGAGATAAATCGAGACTTAACTATAGCAAGAAGAAATCTAAACAAATTAAATAAAACTCTTGAAAAAAGAGTAAAAGATCGAACAATGGAAGTAGATGAATTACTAAAACAAAAAGATGAATTTATTAATCAACTTGGACATGATTTAAAGACACCTCTAATGCCCTTAACCACCTTAATACCATTACTTGAACAAAAAGAAAAAGATGACACAAAAAAAGAGTGGTTAAAAGTCCTTGATAGAAATGTGGATTATATGAAAAGTATTGTAATAAAAACTCTTGAATTAGCAAAATTGAATTCTCCAAAAACAAAGTTTTCATTAGAAGAATTAAATTTAAAAGATGAAGTAACAAGAACCATTGAAAATAAAAAAACTCTATTTGACAATAAAAATATCAGAATAAAAAATAATATTTTAGATAAATTTTTCATAAAAGCTGATAAACTTCGATTAGAGGAACTATTTACTAATATACTAGAAAACTCAATAAAATACAATGTGAATGCAGGAGAAATTACCATTGATGCTGAACAAGTAAATCAATTTGTTAAAGTATCGATTAAGGATACAGGTATAGGTATGAACAATCAGCAGATTAAACATATATTTGATGAATTCTATAAAGCAGATCAATCGCGCCATGACTTTGAGAGTAGTGGATTAGGTATGTCCATATGTAAAAGAATCGTGGAGCGACATAATGGAAATATATGGGTAGAAAGTCCTGGTATTGGAAAAGGAACAACTGTGTCCTTTACTTTGCCATTAGCTACTGGGAAAACGACATGATAAAAGGTATGCCTCAAACAGCACTGTATTATTCGTATAAGATAATCTAACTTAGTCGTAAGCAATATTAGGGACTATTTAGATACAAAAATCAAGGCTGAATAAATATGATAAAAATAATGTTGGTAGATGATGAAAAAGATCAAATTTTCTGTATCAAGACTGGTTTTGAAGAAATATTTGGAAAAGAATATTCTATTATTCCTGTCGAAAGTGGAAAACAATGCTTTAAAATGTTAGAAAAAAATGTTATACCCGACATAATTCTTTTAGATATTATGATGCCAGATATGAATGGTTGGGAAGTATTTGACAAATTACAAGCAAATAAAAAATGGAAAGATATACCTGTTGTTTTCCTTACTGCTAGATCAGATGGATTTGCTGAACATGCTGGAGGATTAATAGCAGATGATTATATAGAAAAACCAATAGATATAAAGGAATTAAAGACAAGAATTGATAATGTCCTGAAAAGAAGATTAAAAAAATAACAAAACCTTTGTTGATATATTATTTTCCTTAATAGTTAGCTTTTAAATGTTATAAAAAAGATATCATAACTAACCCAATTTAGTATTTCTTGTTTATTCAGGTAAATAATTGCTTTTATGAACTTGTGTCACATAAAGATAGTCATAGTTTGTAATATCTTCTGGAAATCTGTTTCTTAGATCTTCCATTAACCTGTAAAAATGCTCAAAATTAGTTGTAAATAATGTTATTTCCAAATCACAAGCTCCAATAGCTTTATGAATTTCCCAGATAAATGGAATATTACTCAAATAACTAATAATGCTACTTTTTTTATCATAATTTCTAAGAGAGAGATTGACAATGAATGATTTATAACCTAATTTATTTGTATCAAAGGTAGTCGAATATCTTTGAATGATTCCTGTTTTTGTTAATTTATTAATTCGATTAATTACAGATGTCGATGTCATATTAACTTTTTTAGCAATTTCCACACTACGAATTCTTGTATTTTTTGATAATAAACATAAGATTTTATAATCAATTGGATCGATGTTGATAATATGACCAGTATATTTATATTCAAATGCTCTTTCTGCCGAGGGAGATTCCTCATCGAATAATATAGCATGTTTATAACCAAATTTTTCATATAACTGGGAGAAAAATATTTCTTTTAAATAATAACGATATCTTTTTAATGTGTCTTCATAGAATTGATAGAAATTATTAGGGTTTTTTACCAATACTGTTGTAATAAAATCAAATCTTCCCTTGGCAGATGCAGCATTCCAAGTGTTTTTATAGTTTATAAAATAATCAATTATTTCTTTTTCTTTTTCAGGTGAGGCATATTGAAAGATAAAATTAAGTCTATAGACAGAATACCCGAGTTTAAAAACATCGACCATTGCGTTAAAATTTTTTATAACGCCTCTTTCTTCAAGTCTATCTATTCGATATTTTACAACATTTTTCGGCAATCCAACCTTTTTACCTATTGATGATAAGGATTGTCTGGAATTTAAAAATAAATTATAAAGAATCTTATGATCTTTTGAATCTAATTCTTTCATATTTACAATCCTTTCTTATATATTTATATTATATCTTTTAAATTTTGCCCTTAATTTGTATAAATTAAATTAACAAACATAAATGTTTTGATTTTGTTCAAATATTATAAAAATATAATCAAACTTTTTTGATAACCTTCTAATTTACTTTTGTATAAGTATTATTATATGATTTTTAAAAAAGTTTATATTCATTTAAATTTAATCTCTTCAATATTATATCCCATACCTGCATAGGGAATCCAATCAATGTCATTCCTACATCCAAAAATACGCTGAGGAATATATAAAGGGACCCAAGCAACGTCTTCCATTGCTATCATAAATCCTTGCTGCATTAAAAAAAGTCTGTCCTGAGGATCCATAATACTAGTAATCTGTTCATATATACTGTCTATTTCAGGGTTAGAGTAGTATCCATAGTTATAAATTCCAGTAGCATTTTTTTCATCAACTGTTCTTAGAAGAAAATCATATATTTCACCACCATCTGCACTACCTGTTAGCCAACCTATTACGTAAAATGAGGAGTTTTTTGTGAATAATTCATAGAATAATTCAGGGGCGGGTAGAGGATTAATATGAACTTCAATATTAATATCCTCTAGCATATTTGCTATCTCTCTAAATAATTGTTGACTTGCATTATCATCTGTACAATCGAGGTCTACTTCAAATCCCTCATTGTATCCAGATTTATTCATTAAATCTCTAGCACTTTCAAGATCATAAGGCAATCTCTTGATATTGGGATTATATCCAAATATAAGAGGGGATACAAACTGAGAAGCGGAACCAGCAAAACCTTTTAAAATCTCGTCTATTAAATAATCAATATCAATAGCATGATAAATAGCCTTTCTTACTTGGAGATCAGACAAAGGATTTTTTTCTCCATAACTATATGAACTGTTATTCTCTCTAAAATCAAAACTAAGATAGAATACGGTTGGAGGGGAAACAGTTTTTACATTAATACCCTTAGCAGTATAGATTTCTAGGTAATGATCTGGATGTACACCCCCAATATCAATTATCCCATCTATAAGAGCATTTTTTCTATCTTCTGATTCATATATTATCTTAAAAATAACCTTTTTAATAAAGGGTCTTCCTTTCCAATAATTTTCAAATCTTTCAAGAGTTAAATTTTCATCTTCTACATATTCTACAAATTTATAAGCACCAGTTCCAATAGGCCATTGTATCTTAGTCTCTTCTTGATATTGTTTTGAGACAATAAATATATCAACAAGTTTATTAAGCAGTATTGGACAAGGTTTTTCAGTTAATATATCTACTGTATAATCATTGATTACTACAACATTAGAAACACATATCAATAATTCTCTTAAAGCACTACTATTATCTGCTTTTATCATATCTATTGTATATTTGACATCCTCGGCTGTAAAATTGTAACCATTATGGAATTTTACATTCTTTCTTAGATTGAATCTCCATGTAAGATTATTTGGATTATTCCATGATTCAGCTAGGGCGGGAATAATCCTAAAAATATTATCAAATTCTACCAAGCTATTAAAAATATTGCAATTAATTGACATTGTGTCAACATCATATGATTCCATCCATGGATGAAATCCAAGTGGTCCCCCACATACTCCAATTATAAGTTCATTATCAGTTTCGGGATTGTCCTTTTCACTTATAGATAAACATCCTGAGATCTCTAAAGCAATAAGGATAAATAATCCAAATGCCAAGAGTCTTTTCATTTAACTCCTCCATAGACTGTTTTACTCAAACAGCATTATATCATTTTTTATTAAATTTAAATCTTTTTATCATATATATCACTATTGATGTATTTTTGAAAAATGGAGGGAGCCTCTAAATTGATTTAATTATAGTTTATTCTGTCCCCTATCGGATATTTTTAAACTCTGAATTATTAATGGTCTCATTGTCACAGATAATATCGTTTTTTCTTTGTTTATAATCTTATTAATTTCTCTGTTTGCCTGGAGGGAGGAAATAAAATAATTGATATCGCCAGGTTTCTCCATTTTAACAGAAGAATGGCTTACAGGCGCGAGAGAATATGAGCTATTTAGAGGCTCCTTCCATGGTTCCCAGGGGTTTTTGATTCTAAAATAACAAAAATCATTCTTAATATTTAAAAAAGCTACAAAATCCTCATCGTTATATGTAAAATTTTTTTTAGCCTTTAATTTTTTTATTTTATTACATTTCATCATTTTTGTTCAATATCTTAAAAATTAGAAAAATTAATAAAAGTTATTATCAAAAATTAGTACATAATAATATTTTAAAGATGGCTAATATTGATTTCGTTCAAAAAATACGTAAATATATTATATTTAATTACTTATATTCATGCGAAATATACGAAAAATTGCTATATTTTTAATAAATAATGGGAATATGAAAGATAATGTAAAAATATTCATTGACATTGTAAAAATTTAAATTATTCGGTATATAAATTTTTTTTCTTCTTTACAATACCTACTTTTTGTATCAAATATAATAATTATTTAATAGACTATTGAATAACGGTAAGTTTTTGAAATATTGCATGTTTTACGATACGCGATCAAGATGAAAATAGATCCATGGAGTTCAACATTGTACCAAGATTATTCCAGACTTCGTGATGAATTTGGAATAGAAGAATTCTCAGAAGATTTATGGAAAGATTTACCAAAACCTCATAAACTATTACGTAGAGGAATAATAATTGGTCACAGAGGTTTTCAACTCATCATAAATTCAGTGTTGAAAAAGAAACCATGGGCGATTTTAACAGGATTAATGCCCTCAGGTAAAATGCATTTAGGACATAAGATGGTAATTGATGAGGTAATATACTATCAAAACACAGGAGCAGATATAAACATTGCAGTTGCTGATATAGAAGCATTTGCGACCCGAGGTCATACTTTAGAAGAAACAAAAAGATATGCTCTAGATGAATACATACCAAACTATATAGCATTAGGTTTAAAACCAGAAAAATGCCGTATTTACTTTCAATCACAACTTGAAGAAGTAAAAGACTTAGGTTATATTTTAGGAAAAAAGATTAATTGGTCACAAATGCAGGCTACATATGGATTTAATGGCCAAACAAATATGGCACACATTTTTTCTCCTTTAATCCAAACTGGTGATATTCTTCATGTTCAACTTGAAAAATTTGGTGGAAACAGACCTACTTTGGTTCCAGTGGGAGTTGACCAAGATCCCCATATACGACTTAGTAGAGATATCGCACAGGCTCATAGGTTATATAATGTTACAGTTACAAAAGATAAAAAAATAGGAGTTTTTGTAAAAGTTGACGAAAATATAAGCAAACTACTTGATAATGCAGAAAAAATATTGGATGATTTAAACTTTAGAGAATTAAAACGAATCACAGATTACAAGGCTATATATATTCAAGATGCAGTGGAAGAAGATATTCAAAAAATTGATGAAAATTTGGCAAAAACGGAACCAAAACTTGGAGGATATGGTTTTTTTCAACCATCAGCAACATTTCATAGATTCATGACTGGTTTGACTGGTGAGAAAATGTCATCTTCAAAACCAGAAAGCGCAATATTTCTAACTGATACACCAAAAGAAGCAACAAAAAAAATAATGAATTCAAAAACTGGAGGAGCAGTAACCTTAGAAGAACAAAAAAAATATGGTGGAAAACCTGATGAATGCGTGGTATATGAACTATTCTTATACCATTTAATAGATGATGACAAAGAACTTCAGGAAATATACACGTCATGTAAAAATGGTAAGAAAACCTGCGGTCAGTGTAAAAAATATGCCTCAGAACTAATGAAAAAATTGTTAGAGGATATTCAAGATAAAAGAAAAAAAGCTAAAGATAATATTAAACAATATCTAAAATGATTAATTAATCGTAAGATCTGTAAAGTCCATCATCTGATGCCATTTTTTCTAATTTTTTATCTAATCTTCTCCGTTCTATAGTAAGTATGTTGTTAATATCATTAAAAACATCTTTTGAAGTAGATGCATGACCTTTTATTGGCATGCTAATACCTAAATCTTGCTTTCCTCTAAATGCTGCATCATATATTTTTTCTGGTTTTATTCCTTTTTTTAAATTCTTGACAATCTTTCGGAAATCTCCCTGAATTATTCCAAAATCACCTGCATTTTTTGATATTTCTGCTTCAATCTCTTCGTCAATATTTCTAGCAATTTTACCACCTAAACCTTTTATTTCAAAGGGATTTTTTTCATATTCTTTTAAAAGATAGATTCCAATGTTAGGGTTAATGATATAGTAATCTCTAGATAATCTCTTATTATCCTTTCCAAAAACTGCTTGCCAGTTTTTCGGATATTTCTTACCATCCTTGATAACGTCATTTAAAATTTCGGTTCTGGATTTGATTTTCAATATTATCAAAATCAAATAGACCTTTGATATATAAATTTATTACTAGTTATATTAGTTAAATAGATATTGATATAATAATGGATTAAAAAGTAAATTGATGATTCCAACAAATATAAAGATAATAAAATAAGATTAAAAATTATATGGTAAGATAAAAAAAACTTTTTTTTAGGGATTAACCCAAATTATTGGAATATCATCTGGGATTGTTTTTTTATTTTTAAAATCCATTTTACTTTTTTTATCCTTTTTCAACTCTTACATCTCCTTTCTTCCCTTCTCTGCAAGAACTTTTGCCCTATATCCAACCACCAAACATTTTGCAATATCTTCTACTTCCTTTGCTTCTTCTTTGCTTGATATTTGTCCGACTATCATCATTTTTTCAAACCTCAATTGTGGTTTTGTAAGTTATCTTTAAAAGGGATTGTTGTACAAATCTATCCTGGTATCTTTACATTTCTATCCATTATTAATTATAACGAAAAATATGTTTTACTTTACAAAGATGTTATCTATCATCCATTGTGGATCAAAGGGTATCTGATCTTCGTAACCTTGTCCAACACCAATAAAGAGAAGGGGTTTTCCAATTGTATATGCAACAGATAAAGCACTACCACCTTTAGCATCTGTATCTACCTTGGTTAGGATTACACCATCGATTCCTACGACTTCATTAAAACGTTTTGCTTGTTCGACTGCATCATTACCAGATAAAGCATCGCCAACAAAGATTATCATATCTGGTTTTGCCACACGTTTAATTTTAGCCATTTCATCCATCAAATTGATATTAGTCTGTACCCTTCCAGCTGTATCGAGTAATACTACATCCTTATGTTTTGCTTTAGCATGATCAATAGCATCATAGGCTACCGCTGCAGGATCAGCACCAGAACCATGTTTAACAATTTTTACACCTACTTTATCTGCATGTATATTTAACTGTTCTATTGCTCCTGCACGGAAAGTATCACCAGCAGCCATAACACACGAATAACTATTTTTAATTAGCATAGTAGCCATTTTTGCAATAGCGAGAGTTTTACCACTACCATTTACTCCAACAAACATGATAACAATGGGTTTTTTATTATTCTTGATAAACTCAATGAAATCAAGTTCACTTGATTTTAACACATGAGCAATAGCATTTTTTAGAACTTTTTCAACCATTTCATTGATTTTCCCACGTTCAAAAGACACATACTTTAGTTCCTCTTTAATGTCCTTTTTAATGGATTCGATAACAGAATATGCAACATCAGATTCTAAGAGACCTACTTCAAGTTCCCACAATAATTCATCTAGTTTTTCTTCACTGATACCACGAGATGGCTTTTTTTCAGTTACTATAACTTCTTCGATGCCTCTTCTAGTTTTTAAGGTATGTTCTAATTCAGTTTCAATGCTTTTTTCAATCTGTTTATCGATTTCTTCTTCTCTTCGGCGTTTATCCCGTTCAATGCGTTTTCTTCTTTCTTTTTCTTCTGGTTTGACCAGTGGAATTTTTTTAATTTCTTTAATTGGTTTTTCTTTTGGTTCTTCAACTTTTGGTTTAGATACTTCTTTTTTGTAGGTTATTTCAACCGGTTCTGGCTTTTCTACAATTTTTTTAATGATTTTCTTTTCAACAGGTTTTTCTTCAGCAATAGGTTTTGTTATTATTTTTTTTTCTTCCTCAACACTAATTTCTTTTCCTAGTTCTTTTTCTAGCTCAGCTTCGAGCTCATCTTCGAATTTTTTAAGTTTCTTCTTTAAAAATTTAAACATTATAAATACCTTTAATTATTCTTTTTGACTTTCTGATAAAAGCTTCTGTGCTTTAGCAGAAACTTCAGCTGATTCATTCTGCAAATTCTGCATCATTGTTAATAATTTTTCTTGAGTTTTCTGCAGATCTTCAATTTTTTTGTCAATTTTATTAATTGCATCTTCTGCTTTTTTTTCTGTTACTATTCCAGCACCGATATCAAAAAGCACATTCGAAGGATTCTTCAGATTAGCATTTATAAAAGTACTTCCACCTATTGGTAATAATACCTCTTCGTTTTTATCTGTTTTTTTTAAATTATCAAGAGTTATTTTGGCTTTATTATAATCTAATATAGCAGCCTGTAAATACTGTGATTGCATTTCAAGTGTGTTCATTTGATCTTTATATTGTTCAATAAGTGCTAGATATTTTGTTAGTTCTTCATCTTGAGTCATTTAATACCTCTATGACATATTTTTAAATCCCAAATAAAACAAGTATTATTAATGTATTACCCTAATTAGCACTGAAATACAGAAATTTTAAATCTGATTCTTTAAGTGTATATCATTAATAGATTAAATCAATTACTACATCCAGAAATAGGATTGTTATTCCAACAAATGTTAGGATGTTTT
>SMTZ1_10004961_pt1 | contig 13373 bp, 13 predicted proteins | sample DeeMarSWOR136_30_FD_25667 | JGI IMG/M metagenome (IMG submission 25667) | reverse complement strand
CTTGCTTGGATACTATTGATACAAAAGAATTGCAAAATATTGTTTTATTCATCCTTAAAAAAGAAGAAGAATTATTTTTAAATTTATTAAAAATTAGAATATAAACCTATGTGAAATGCAAATTATGAGAGATTGGAATTCATATTTGAAATCAAATGTAATGGATTGGCTTTTAGAAGAAAAAAATCCTTCTGTAAGATATTTTACTCTTAAAGATCTCTTAAATAAAAGCGATGATGATAAAGAAGTCATAAAATCTAAAGAGAATATTATGAACAGCGGGATAGTAGAGAAAATTTTAAATCGTCAAACAAAGGGAGGATATTGGGGCGTACCTGAGGATTTTTATGTTAGTAGTAAGTATAAAGGCACTGTTTGGACATTATTGTTATTAGCTGAATTGGGTGCTGACAGAAATGATAAAAGAATTAAAAATGCTTGCGAATTCATTCTTCAACATTCTCAAGATATGGAAAGTGGAGCTTTTGCATATAGAAGTAATAAGAAAGGTAATGGTGATCCCTATAAAGTATTGTCATGTCTTACAGGAAATATGCTTTTTAGTTTAATAAGGTTTGGATATTTCGAAGATCCAAGAATTCAAAAGGGTATAAATTGGATAATAAAGTATCAACGCTACGATGATGGCATAGAAGAGGCTCCTAATGGGTGGCCATATAATATAGGGTCTAAAAAAGGGGAAGCCTGTTGGGGTAAGCATACATGTCATATGGGGGTTGTAAAAAGTTTAAAGGCATTAGCGGAAGTTCCTTTAAGTAAAAGATCAGTTCGGATAAAAGACACAATTAATAAAGCTGCCGAATACGTGCTTATCCATCACATTTATAAGCAAAGCCATAACTTGGATGTCATAGCTAAACAAGAATGGACTCATTTTGGTTTTCCCCTAATGTGGAAGATAGATGTCCTAGAAGTTTTAGATATTTTAACAAAAATAGGATTTAGAGACGATAGAATGAAAGAAGCCATTGATTTGGTTGTATCAAAGCAAAATGAAAAGGGTCGATGGATTTTAGAGAAGACTTTTTATGGACGAATGCAAGTAAATATCGAACACAAGGGAAAGGAAAGTAAATGGATTACTCTATTTGCCTTAAGAGTATTAAAACGATTTTATAGTTGAAAAAAATTATTATTTAACAAGAGAGAAAAATAAATGTAGAAGTGGTGAAAGAATGATTGATATTAATTTAGCAGCTCCTTGTGGCATATATTGCGGCGCTTGTAGGCAATATCTCCTTTGGAAAAAAAATCTATTAGAGGAAAGAGGGTATAAAGTGGGTTGTAAGGGATGTCGAATTAGGAATAAAATTTGTGTATTCATAAGAAGAGATTGTTCTTTAATAAAGAAAAAGGAAATTGAATTTTGTTTTGAGTGTGAAGGGTTTCCTTGTGAAAAATTAAAGAAAATTGATAATTACTATCAAGAGAAATATTTTGTGAATATGATAAATAATCTAAAGAGAATAAAGGAAATTGGTGCTAAAAAATGGCTAAAAGAACAAGAACGGTTCTATTCCTGCCCTAATTGTAAGGGGGAAATTTGCGTTCACGATTCGGAATGCTATGATTGTGGTAATAAAATTAATCCAAATAAAACATAATAATGTACTGAATATCACATACAGGTGAAAATTTCATAAAATTATAAAGGAGGAATGAAAAAAAATGGTTGAAGAAATATTAAGGGAATTGGATGCAGAAGAGCTTCGATCAGTTTTTCTCAAGTATACGAGAAAAGCATTTGATAGTATTCCAGAGAGGGACAAAATCCGCATACTCGATATTGGATGTGGTACGGGAATGCCCACTTTAGAGTTAGCGAGGTTAAGTAATGGTGAGGTAACTGGAATTGATATTGATCAGGGAGCATTGGATAAGTTAAATCTTAAGATTAAACAAAAGGGTTTTTCAGAAAGGGTCAAAGTGTATAATCGTTCAGTATATGATACTAAATTTGACGATGAGATGTTTGATATTATTTGGGAGGAGGGGGTTATACATTTGCTTAATCTTTCGAGAGCCTTAAAAGAATGTAGTAGGGTGCTAAAGTTGAATGGTTTCATGGTTACAGGTGAAGCGACTAACTGGGCAGATAAGAAATTGAAATATTTCTCTGAATTCGGCTTTAAGCTCATCAAGGAAATCCCTTGGGAAAGCGAATGTTGGTGGACGGAATATTATGCCCCCTTGGAGGGAAGAATTAACATTTTACGTAAAAAATATGATAATCTCGATGATATTGAGGAAATTAAACACCATTTAAAGGAAATAGATATGGTCAAGAAAAATCCCGCGGGATTTGATTGTGTAACTTATATAATGCAAAAAATCAATTAGAAAAAGATGTGAATTAAAAAATGGATGAAATAAAGGTTTTTGGAGCGAGAATTCATAATTTAAAAAATGTTAATGTAATCATCCCCAAAGGTAAGCTTATCGTCATTACAGGAGTATCAGGTTCTGGAAAATCAAGTTTAGCTTTTGATATTTTATTTGATGAGGGAATGAACCGCTACCTACAATCGATTGGGTTCCCTCCGAAATTTGAAGATGAGAAACCTTTTGATTTAATAGAAGGTCTTAGTCCTACAGTAGCAGTAGAGCAGAGAACTACACGAGTATTCAATCCCCGATCAACTGTAGGTACTAAAACGGGCATTTATAGCGTGCTAAGAATGCTTTATGCCACAGAAGGAGTTCTAATTTGTCCCATTTGTAAGGAACCCGTGAATGGTAATCTTGAATGTGATTTATGTGGGATGATCATCGAAAGGAAACAAATTAAACATTTTTCTTTTAATGAACCTTCTGGCATGTGCTTGAATTGTAAAGGAAGAGGTTATACTATGGATATTACAGAAGATTCTATTGTTCAGGATTATACGAAAAATCTAATTCAAATAACTAAAGCGGGTTCGGGTGTTTTTGCTGATCAAATCCGATTTGTAGAGCAATTGCCAAAATTTTATGATTTTGACATTAATACCCCATATAAAGATTTACCTGATGATATAAAAGAAGTCTTCTTATATGGGAGTGATAAAAAATTGCCTTTTGATTGGGATTCTAAAAGCTTTACAGGAATTTTAGAAAGAAAATACGAAGGAATCATTCCCCATATTAAACGTGCTCTCGCAGAATCAAAAAGTGCCTACAGAAAGCATAAGAGTCAAGATTTCATGTCATTAAGGAAGTGTGAAGAATGTAATGGTTATCGTATAAATGAACAAGCCAGAGAGATTAAAATATCAGGTAAACATATTGGTGAATTAGCTATGATGACAATTGATGAATTAAAAGAGTTCTTGGATAAAAGTGTAAAAGTGAATATTAAAAGTCCGCAAGGAAAATCAATGCTTGATAGTTGTCTTGAGGGTTTAGAAAGAATGAATAATGTTGGTCTTTCATATTTACATCTTAACCGGTCCTTACCCACCTTAAGCGGCGGGGAACTTCAAAGACTATCGCTAATGATTCATTTAGATAGTGGTCTTGATTCTCTCATTTATATATTAGATGAGCCTAGCATGAGCTTACATGAACAAGAAAAGGAATCATTGATTAAAATATTGAAAGAATTGAGAGATATAGGAAATACAGTAATTATTGTTGAGCATGATAAGCGTTTTATAGAAATCGCTGAAGAGATAATAGATATTGGTCCGGGAGCAGGAGTTAATGGAGGTGAAATAGTATATCAAGGCTCGCTAAATGGAATTCAAAAAGTAAAAAATTCGTATACAGGGCAATATTTAACGGGAGAAATTAAATTACCTGAAAAATCTAAACAGGAATGCAGAACTATTGATAAAAATACTAAATTCCTTACGATTAAAGGCGCAAAAACAAATAATCTAAAAAACATTACTATTAAAATCCCTTTAGGAATGATGGTTGGGATTGCGGGTCTTTCTGGATCTGGAAAAAGTTCTCTTATACTTGATACCCTAGTTCCTTTGTTAGTACAATATTTCAAGAGAGGGGCGGAGAAAATCCTTAAGAAACAAGAGAATAATAGCGAAAACGAAGAAAATGGAGAGGAACTCTTAGAGTATTCTGGGATTATAGAAGGGTGGGAAAGTATAGATGAGTATATTGTGGTAAATCAAAAACCACTATCGAGAGTAAGGACTTCTACTCCATGCTCTTTTATAGGTATTTGGGATAAAATAAGGAATTTATTTGCCAAGACTCCAGAAGCAAAAAAGAGAGCCTATACAGCGGGGCATTTTTCTTATAACTCTGATAACGGAAGGTGTCCTTCCTGTAAAGGGACTGGTGAAATAGATTTACAAATTTCATTTCTTAGTAGTTTTACGATCCCTTGTAAAGAATGTAAAGGATTAAGATATAAATCAGAAATATTAGAGATTAGATATAAAGGTAAGACAATATCAGATGTGTTGGAGATGACAGTGAGCGAAGCCTTGGATTTGTTTAAATCACATACTAGCATTTCAAATATACTTAAGATTCTTGATGAGATTGGCATGAGTTATATCACACTTGGACAACCTGCACCAACCTTAAGCGGAGGTGAAGCCCAACGTGTCAAATTGGCAAAAGAATTAGGGAAAACTCGTAAAGGAAATTCATTATATATCTTAGATGAACCTACAGTTGGTTTATCTTTCTATGATGTTGTAAAACTTATGGAATTACTTAAACAATTAGTGCGAGATGGAAATAGTGTATTAATTATTGAGCACGATCCAGAAATTCTTTCGTATACCGACTATTTAATAGAATTAGGTCCAGAAGGAGGACCAAAAGGCGGTGAAGTTATTGCTAAGGGGTCGCCTGAAGAATTAAAGAAAAATAAGAATTCAAAAACAGGACCTTATTTATCTTAATTAATATTTATAATTAGTTCTGTCATTAATATCTTCTTGAATCATAAGCAAAAGGTTAAACGAAAAAAGGATATGAAGAAAAAAAAAATTGTTAATCGTTTAATTCTCCTAGGAGGTTTTATATCATTAATTTTAGGGATAATAGGAATTGCTTTGCCAATCCTCCCCACAACCCCATTCTTATTACTTGCTTCTATTGCATTTGCCAAATCATCAAAAAAGTTTCACAGATGGCTTATAAATAATAAGATACTCGGATCATACATTAGAAATTATAAAGAAGGTAGAGGAATGCCACTAAAAATTAAAGTAATCACATTAATATTGTTGTGGGTAACAATTTCTATTTCTGTTCTATTGTTAAAGGATTTATTATGGGTACAAATTTTATTATTCTGTATTGCGACAGCAGTTTCTATTCATATAATTTTAATTAGACCAAAAAATATCGAGAAGGAATAAATAGGAAAGAAAATGAAAAGCGAATTCAAGGAAATTGTAGATATTCATCGAAAGCATGAGGTATTCAAGATAGAGACTTATTAATGATAATCTTTTATCCTGATATGGTTTGGTGCATGAATATTATCGTGTTATAATGCATTTAAAATTCAAAAAAGGAAGTGAAATTTTGTAAAACATTGAAACAGATTAGAAAATTACAGCAAGGAATTTGCTATAGGATAAAAAATAGAAGAACTTATTAAAGAATGAAATGTAGATTGATCAGAAGACATCCAAAGATATTGAGAAAGAATGTTAAATTTAGATAAGAAAGAGTTCACACCTGAGAGGCTTGTCAATAAGGTAATAAAAGATCCTAAAATTCTTGCTGATTTAATAGAAAATCTCCTTGCTAAGGATGATACAATTAGATATAATAGCCATAAAGTCTTATTAATTGTGAGTGAAGTCAATCCTGAAGTTCTTTATCCTAATTGGGCTTTTTTTGTTGATCTTCTTAAGAGTAAAAATAACTTTCATAAAGTAATTGGTATCCAAATTCTTGCTAATCTAACCAAAGTCGATGTACAGAAAAAGTTTGAAGAGATTTTTGATATCTATTGCGATTTATTAGATGCACAGAGTGTAATGACAGCAGCGCATTTAGCATCAAATCTGGGTAAAATTGCAAAAGCAAAACCGAATTTAAGAAATAAAATAACAAATATATTATTAGAAATAGAAAAAACCCACCATGAACCTGAACGGAAAGAATTGATAAAAGCTTCAATTATTGAATCATTTAATGAATACTTTAGAGAAGTTGATAATAAAGAGGTAATTATTAATTTTATCAAAAAACAATTAAATAGCTCCAGTCCCAAAACTAGAAAAACAGCTGAAAAATTTCTAGAGAAAATATCTTAATAAATAGGAAGCTGATCGTGTTTTTCTGCCTCTTCGTAAATAATACCTTTAGCAATGAAACTAAGTGCTAAACCACTCCCTCTTCCAACTAATAATTTCCGATTAACTTCAATTTTGAAGGATTTTAATGTGCTTTCTGAGATTAAGAAAGATTTATCCTTGGAAATTATAGTCCAACAGTAAATCTTTTCTTGAATTTTAATTATTTCTCCTTCCTCTAAGCTATAATTTATTAATTCTGGGAATTTATCCAAAATCTTCCCAATTGAACTATTCTTTATAAGGCGATAGGAACTTAAACCAAAACCGCCTGAAGTTTTACTTCCGGACATTAAGATCCCTTTCTTATCTTTATTAAATTTATATTCAAAGTAAGCCTCTTCTGGTATTGTTATTTTCCCTCTTTCTCTTATTTCAGACCATCCAAATACATATTTCCCTCCTTTAACAAGTTGGGGCATAAAACTCACCTTCTTCATTTTTTCTTTATTATAGAAAAATTATATTATTTTGTCTCGTTTATGAAAAATATTTTTAGAGCTTTTTAGAAACATTTGGTACCTTAATTTTTTATATTGTTTTTTAAAATATTCAGTAATTTGATTAAATCCTATGGTTAATAAAAGACTTGGATTAATATTTATTGATTTTATTGATAATTAGTAAGTCAAATAAGTCCACTATCACTTCAAATTTACCTTTTAACTCGGTTTTGTTTAAAATTTCTTGTATTTCTTCGGAGGTATATCCCGCCATAATTGATGTTTTCCAATAATAACTCATCTCTTTAGAAATTATTAATTTCATAAAGTTATATATAATTTTAGCACCCAAACTAATATCTCTACGGCCATCACTAATGCAAAAGATTCCACTAGGTTTTAAAACTCGAGCTATCTCATTGAAAACTTGTTCAGGATCATCCCAGTGGTGCAAGCTATCATGTGTTATGACAACATCAAAAGAATTATCTTTGAATTGAAACATATTTTTAGCATTTCCTTTCAAAAGCACAATTTGTTCTTTAACATTCTCTTTTTTTACGTTTTTATTTGCTACTCGTATCATATCTTCAGATATCTCCAAACCAGTTATCTTTAAGGTAGGATTTTCTTGAGCCATTAGAATTGTTATCCAACCAGGGCCAGGGCCAATTTCAAGAACTTTTGAGTGATCTTTTACTTTTAATTCATAAAGAATAAATTTCACAAAATGGCGGTATTCCCACATTCTTCTTTTAAATTGTTGATTAAGCTTTTCCATAGTGAATTCGGGTTGATCAATAATAGCTTCGCCTTCAGGGATTCGCGGAGGAATTTTTTTACTTTTTGATTTACTCATCTTTATAATCACCTTTAATTGGTTTAATTCTTATAAAAGGGGATTCATATTTAAAGCTCAGTTTATTGTCAAGTAGAGTTGACAATTACATTATGTTTTAATATAGTTTGAATAATTCAATTATATGATAATGGAAGAACATAATCTAAAATTTGAATTTCCTGAAAGATATAAAGAGGATATAATTGCCTTTGGGTTATCGGAAGATGAAGCTACCGTTTTTCTATCTTTATTAAAGCGAGGATCAAGAGGAGAGGTTGTTGGGCGAATGAAAAATGAATTAGGGATTGGTAGAACAACAATTTATGCTATTATGGAGAGATTAACAGAAAATGGTTGGGTTATCGCTGAAGAGATCTCAGGGAGTCCAAAAAGAATTAAATACATAGCAAAATCTCCTAATAAAGTCTTTAATGAAAAGATTGTGAACAAAGAAAAAGAACTTAAACTATTAAAGGATTACGTACTTTATATTGGAGACAAACTTGAACAAGCATACCAAGGAGCAAAAAAGCTTACAATTAACACAGTACATCCAGGAGGATATAAATACTTAAAACCTTTAGTGGATAAGGGCTGGAAAATAAAGTCTGAAGTAATAGAATACTCAGATTCTGCGGCTAGATTCTCCCTTGATTATGAATTAAAAGGAAGCAAAGGATTTCCAAGAGATTGTGGTTTAATAATCTTCAATTATAACCGAAACATTGAAGATGATAGGAACCTAATTAATGAATCAGTTAATATATTTAAAGCTAAAACTGAATATGAAATACGTCAAGATAAAATCCCTGGATTTGAAGATGTTAAGCTCGAAGATATAACTTACCAAAATTATCCTGGAGCAAACATCTATATTAAATTGAAATTTAAAAAGAAATGGTGGTTAACTGGTAAAGAAATTGTAGTTCCCATTAAAAAAACAATATTTTTGATTTTTGGAAACAAAGATAATTTTCAAATTTTATTTGATACAATAGTAAAATTAGAAAGGTTCCATCATTTAATATAAATTTAATTAATTTGCTCTTTGATTTTGTTATAAAAGTCTACGATAATTTTTTGTCTTTGCTCTGCTATTTCTCTTGATACTTCTAAGTATAATAAGTCTTTTAATTTTAAAATTTTCTTTTCCAAATGTTCAATAACTTCTTTAATTCCTCCATCATTAAGTACTGTAAAACCTATTGTTCTATACAATCCAATTGCCCCAAGTGCATCTAGCTTATCAGCATCAGATAGAATTTTTGCTTCAAGTGTTTCCGGTTTGACAAAATTCGAAAATGAATGAGCTTGAATAGAATGAATTATATTGTTAATAGTATCTTCTTTAAAGTTAATATCTATGGATTTTAAAAAATTACGCGCAATTTCAGCAGAAATTTCAGCATGATTCCTTCTCAAAGGATCTTCATTTTCAGAAATCCTACCTATGTCATGAAGAAGAGATGCGACTTTTAAAGCGATTAAATCAGCATCTAAAAGTTTACCTATTCGAATACACAGATTATACACTCGTCCTACATGGATAAAACCATGAATATCATCTTTATTTGAATGTTCTAAAGCGAACTTTCTAACTAAGGAAAGGATTTTGTCATCATGCATTATGAAAATATAGGATAAAAATATTAATAATTAAATTTTTGCTTAATTAAAAGAAGATTCAGTAAAAAATGATTTATTAAACTTCTTCTCCACGTCTTCTTGCTTCAATTTCTTTTAAGTCCTTTCTTAAAACTTTACCAACTAAAGTTTCAGGTAACTCCTTCCTAAATTCTATGAATTTAGGAACTTTGTAAGGAGCAACTTCCTTTCGGCAAAATTCTTTGATCTCGGCTTCCATCTCTTCAGTTTCTTTGAACCCATCTTTTAAAACGATGTAAGCTTTAACTTTCTCACTACCGGGTATGTTAGGATCGGGAACACCTATAACTGCTGCATTTTCAATGGCTTCATATTCAAATAATACATCTTCGAGTTCTCTTGGATAGACTTTGAATCCACTTACGTTTATCATATCTTTTTTGCGGTCAACGATGTAGAAATAACCATCTTCATCCATTTTTGCAATGTCTCCTGTTAATAACCAACCGTCTTTTATCTGATCAGCAGTAGCTTCTGGTTTATTCCAATATCCTTTCATAACTTGTGGTCCTTTAATCATGATCTCGCCTGATTCTCCGAGTGGCATAATTTTAGTATAATCTTCAATATCTACGATTCTAACTTCTGTATCTGGTATAGGCATTCCAACAGATCCGACTTTTCTTTCACCCATAAAAGGATTAGTGTGAGTTACTGGAGATGATTCCGTCATTCCATATCCTTCTAATATTATACCTCCAGTCCTCTCTTCGAATTCTTTAAGAACTTCGGGAGGCATAGGTGCGGCCCCTGTATTACAAACTCTAATAGATCTCATATCTTTAGCATAATCTTCTAGATCGTCTCGTTCTAATAGTCGCATGTACATCGTGGGTACTCCAGGAAACATTGTCGGTCTTGTGCTCTTAATCATTTCAAATAAAGATTTCTGATCTCTTGGATCAGGATTTAGAGCAATAGTAGATCCTATTGCAACATGCAAATTCATGCAAACTGTTTGACCATAGATATGAAACAGTGGTAGATTGGTGAGAATTGTTTCTTTTCCAGGATTCATTTCATTTCCTGCCCAATTTATTACAGCGGTGCAATTTGAAACGAGATTGTAATGAGTCAGCATTGCACCCTTTGGTAAACCGGTAGTTCCACCAGTATATTGGAGACACGCGATATCTTCCTTAGCGTTTGTTTCAAAGTTGGGTGGATTTGGCTTTGTATCATTTATTAGGTTTAAAAATTGTTTCGTTCCTGCAATTTCGGGAGGGTTTCTTGGAGCCATAGGAGAATAGTCAAAAACGTTTGTTATAATGACATGTCTTAAACGGGTTCTATCTCTAATATTATTGATTTTTTCGACTTGATTATCCCAAGCGATTATTATTTCTGCACCAGAATCATTTAATTGGTAAGCTAATTCATGCTCAGTATGTAGAACACTACATGCGGTAACTATTGCTCCAGCTTTCAATATACCATAATAACTCATGATAAATTGCGGAAAGTTTGGGATCATAATTGCTACAACATCCCCTCTTTTTACAGCTAAATCAACTAGAGCAGTGGCTAATCTATCGGTAATATCCTTTAGTTTTTTATAGGAAATTTTATTTTTCATAAACCAAATTGCGGTCCTTCCACCAAAATCTTTAGCCGAATTTTCCAGAAATTCGTAAATATTTATTTCAGGGTAATCAATATGGTGGGGGACTCCCTCATCATAATGTTGTAACCAAGGTTTTTCTATATATGGATTTTCACTCATATAATTAACTTCTCTTTTATATATAATTTTAATTTGAGATAATTTCTAATTGTTTTTTAAGTTTACTTTGAAATTCAAAACGTGATTACTTAATTTTCCTCAGTAATATTATCTATCGCTAAATCAGCACTTTCACAAACATAATCACATTTGTCATGAATTAGACTTTTTAAACCAGAGATTACTTCTGGAGTATTAACTCGTATTTTTCCGAGAGCTTCGGTTACTCTCCATCTAACATCTGGTTTCTTATCTCCCAATAACGCTAATAATGAATTTATTGTATTTGAGGCAGGGGGACCAATCTTACCAAGAGAAAGTGCAGTTTCTCTCCTTACAATAGTTGCTGGGTCATTTAATGCTCTTTCAAGCGCAAGAATTGCTTCTTTTGACTCTTTTCCTATTTGACCTAATGTTCTTGAAGCTTCTACTCTGATCCGTTTATTCTTAGCATCTAATGCCATTATGAGAGTTGGTATTGCTTCTTTAGCTTCTTCTCCTATACCGCCCAATGCAGAGATAATCACAACTTTCATTTTAGTATTCGCAGTTTCGAGAGCTTTTATCAATGTAGGAATTGCTTCCTTTCCAATACTTCGAAGAGCGTCCGCAGCTTTTCCTCGTACTTCTTCGGATTTATCTTTAAGTTTTATTGATAAATGTTGGAAGATTTGATTAGAAGCAATTTTTAACTCACCTAATGTCTCTATAGCACTTTTTCTCACGATTTTATTTTTATGATATAATTTTTCCAATAGTGGTGGAATTGAATTATCTCCAATTTGAGCAAGAGTATTAACAACTCTAGATCTTACCCGCCAATCATCATCTTCCAGAGCATTAATTAAAGCGGGTATCGCTCTTTCGGTATTTCTCCCTATCCTACTTATTGCTTTAGCTGAAGCAGTTCTAACAGTCCAACTAGGATCCTTTAAACTAATCATTAATTCAGATATTGCTTCAAATGCATCAGAACCAATTAAACCAAGGGCATCAGCTGCTTCAGCTCTCACTTCTTCATTCTCGTCTTTTAAAGCAATCCTGAGACAATTAATGGAATCAATTGAGGGTGTACAGATATTTCCTATAGCTGTCATTACTGCTGTACGAATCGTCAATTCACTGTCGTTAGCTAATTTTATTAATGATGGAATTGCTTCCTCGGCTAATTTTCCAATTTTTCCCAAGGATCTAGCAGCTTCACGCCTAATACTCCAATCATTATCATCTAAACATTTAACAATTTTAGGAATCGCATTTAAACCAGCTTTTTCCCCTAACTCACCTAAAACATAAATTGAATTAAATTTTATTGATCTGATCTCATTTTCAACATTATTTATAACCTCATCAATTACAGAAGAATCTTTTTCAATTCTTGACAAAACCAAATCAATCCTAGCATCTCTTAATAGTTGTTCTAAAGAAGCAGACATTATTTAATCACCTTAAATTCCTAGATATACTTTTTTAATTCTAGGTTCTTTTACTAATTGTTCTTTATTCCCTCTCATCTCAATTTTACCTTCTTCAAGAATATGGATAGTTTCACCAACATCCATAGCCAAAACAGCATCCTGTTCAACTAATAAAGTTGTTTTTCCCTCTGCTTTAATTTTTTGAATAGCTTCGAATATGCCCGTTTTAATTTTTGGTGCTAATCCTAAAGAAGGTTCATCCATTAATAGCAATTTAGGATTAGCCATAATAGATCGTGCAATCGCTAGCATTTGTTGCTCACCTCCACTTAAAGTACCAGCTCTCTGCTTTTTCCTTTCTTCAAGTCGAGGGAAGATATCGAATACAAATTTTAGTAATTCAGTGAATTTTTTTCTGTCTTTTAAGGTGTATGCACCTATTTGAAGATTTTCTATTACAGACATATCATAAAATAGTCTTCTTCTTTCGGGGCAATGAGAAATACCTTTTCTTGCAATCTTATGGGCTTTTAACCCATCTATTCTTTCTCCCTCAAATTCAATTTTTCCCCGGTCAGGTTCTTCCAATCCAGAAATTACCCTTAGGAGAGTTGACTTTCCCGCTCCATTAGGTCCTATAACAGCATCCAGAGCTTGATTTTCTACTTTTAAATTTATTTCTTCAAGAGCTCTGGCTTTTCCATAATAATGGTAAATTTTTTTCATTTCAAGCAAATTCTCCACCTCTTCCTAAATAAGCTTCAAGAACTATTTTATTATTTGCTACCTCACTTGGAGGACCATCAACTATAAATTTACCCTGATGCATCGCAATAACTCTTGGTACAAGAGTCATTAATTCTCGTAATACATGTCCCGTAATAAAAATCGTGACGCCATCGTCATGTAATTTAATAATTAATTCCGTAATTCCTAATTGTTCTTCGTGCGATAATCCACTAAATGGCTCATCAAGAAGTAATAATTCGGGATTTG
>SMTZ1_10006379_pt1 | contig 13381 bp, 14 predicted proteins | sample DeeMarSWOR136_30_FD_25667 | JGI IMG/M metagenome (IMG submission 25667) | reverse complement strand
CTCTCGTTGGTAATGACCTTCCTCCTTATGCCGAGCAAAGTATTGTTCACAGCGGCATCCAGTCGATGCCGTATTTCTACGACAACAGTGTTGGAAACTCTGAGGCGACTCTGACATTGACTTATCCGCGTGACTGGACCGAGAAAGGTGTTAGCACATTAACGATTTGGTTCAGAGGCGTTTCGGATAACGCTTCTGAGACATTGTATGTAGTTCTTAACGGCAGTGCAGTGGTCTCTCATGATAATCCTGATGCAGCACAGATAAATGACTGGACCCAATGGAATATCGACCTGCAGGCATTTTCAGACCAGGGCGTGAACCTGGCCAATGTCGATACGATTGGCCTTGGATTAGGCGACAGGAACAATCCCCTGGCCGGCGGTTCAGGTAAGATATACTTTGATGATATTCGGCTGTATTTACCGGCACAATAAGCCGGGATTTTGCCGGTAATTAAAATTGCGTTACTGATGCGAAGCTCTCAAAGTATGAGATTGGCGCGTCCGCCTCTGGTGGACTCGCAATAACAAACGAGAGGACAAGAGATTTACGTTAATCCGGGGCCTATATCGGTTGATTCGGTATAGGCCCCTTTCTTTTTCATTCAGCTATGAGCAGATAGTGATATTGATAATAAGTAACAGCAGAACAAACGGAGTATTGTTTTATTTTGATAATTATTGAAATTCTGGTTATAGTATGAGCTGTATTGGCCGGCTGATAGTGACCTAACCGTAGTTAGAACGAGACTTTTACAAAATCGAGGTTAGACATACTTTGGAAAGAAAAAATTGTTTTTGATTTTCTCTTTTCAAACAGTAAGCTGTTGCTTAACAAGAAGTTAGCTAATTATTTAAGAAAATCGAAAAAGCTAATTTTCTTAAATAATATATGCCTAACCTCAATTTTGCAAAACTTAATTTACAAGATATAATGACAAAAGAAGAATTGGAAACTCTTTGGGCAGACAAGAATAACTGGCTCTGGGGCGCAGTCTATTATTGTAAAGAAGACCCGCGTCTGGTTGTGCCGAAGCGGATTAAATGGACTGGTTGGACACTGAACTTTGCATACACATGGCGGGCAATCGGGTTTATTATTTTCATTATCTTGGCAGCTTCGTTACCATTTATTATTGAATTGAAGTTGAACGCTGCTACGCCGATTGTTATATGTATCACTTTGGCTGTTATTGCGATTCTAATTATTGGGCTTTGTTCATACTTGTCATCGAAGACGGAGTGATGGAAGCATGATATAAATATTGCCGGAGCTGTATTTTGCAGAAAAGGTTTTGAACCTATTTTGGAGGTAGTTGTTATGTTTACGTGGTGTAGGTTCCCGTTCTGGCCGATAAGACCATTGTTCGGGTTTGAGGCAATGTGGGGCGTGTTGGCAATCCTGGGGGTGATTTTTTCTGTGATTATGCTCATCGATTGTTTGAAGCGGCCGACATCGAAGTTTTATCAGCCGCTGACAAAAGAGGGTGAGTACGATAAGCTGATATGGGCTTTAGTTTTTATTTTGTAGGGGCGATTGTGTATTTCTTTGTTATAAAAAGAGCCAAGCCTGAGAGCAAAGAGTAGTATTTCAATTTTGAGAAGGGAGGCTCAGGTTAATTCGACGTTGACAGGCTTTTGCGGCAGGGGGGGCTCGGCGGTTATTAGCTCTTTGCCGAGGCGGAACGCTTCTTTGAGCGCTAAAGGATGTTTTTGTATTTCGCCGAGGTCATCAACTTTATTGATAAACAAATTTGCTGCATAATTTATGTCCAGCACATCAAAATAGGATTTCATCGTCAGTTGGATGCTTTCAAACTGCTTTTTGCTTCTTGAGCCACCTACGGCTATTACCATTGCCCGGCGGTCGCGGTGGGGGGTAAAAAGTAGTTTTTTTAGCACATACTTGTGCGCCCAAAGACACTGGCTGCGGTCAATAAACATCTTTGCCTGGGCACAGACGGTCATAAAAAATATGGGGGTAGCGAAGACGAGCCGGTCGGCATCAAGCATCTTTTTTAAGAGCTGCTGAAAGTCATCTTGAATCTGGCAGGTGCCTGTTGTGTAGCAGGAATTACATTCGATGCACGGTGCGATATTGTAATCTGACAGATGGATATGTTCAGTGTGTGCACCTGCGGACTCGGCGCCTGCGAGAGCTTCGCGCAAAAGCAAATCGCTGTTGCCCTTAATCCTCGGACTTGTCGAAATCCCAAGTGTTTTAATAATCATATTGTCATCCTGATTTTACGTGCGAGCGAAAAAAATATATAAAGTTTCACACTACTCTACCATAGGTGTTATGCTTCGTCGGATGGACTTGCGTGCCTGTGGGGTTCCGAAGCTGTATGTATCAGTTCGGCTAAATCTCCAGGTTTGACCGGTCTCGGTGTCAATCACGAATACGGCGAGGTTATCGTTCCCGGCGGCACAACATTGGTATCGTCCGGGTTTGTTTCCGGCTGCGCCAATAACCAGGATTAGACAGAGCGCCAGCAAAAAACCAATGACAAGACCGCCGAAGTTCAGGTTCCAGTTTGGTCTTTGTTTTTTATGTTCCATAATTACAGCTCCTAAGATTTTGTTGCTGTTATTCGTTGTTGACAATACAATCTTATCGTCCGAATGGTTCTGTTTCAAACTGTTTTTGTGCAGAGAAACGGGCGTGTGGAATGGCAAGTTCAAATTTTAGAAAAATTCAAGCTTTGAAACAAGGTCTGCCGATGAATAATATTGGATTCGCAAATGGGTGGCTCTGGAGAATGACCAATTAGGCCATATTAGTTTAAACTTACTTTGTCTATCATGTGGGTATTGAACACAAGTCAGATGGAAAAGCAGGCATTGTAAGTAAGGGCTAAAATTGAAAAGGAAAGAGCCGCATAAATAAAGGGAGAGCCTGGAGGCTCTCCCCTTTTTTATTTGTCAGATTGAATACTTAAATAGATTTATCGATCCTTCGGCGCTGCTCAGGGCAGCGCTCCGCTGTGCTTCGCTCGAAATGACAATCGGACAGTTTAAGTTAATTTACCCAAACTATTTTAGATTGCTTCATTTCTGGAATACGATTTTCCCGGATACGATACTTGTGTGGACTGAATGGTCGTAGTCAAGCAGGACGAGGTCGGCGTCTTTTCCCGGGGCGATAGTGCCTTTTTTGCCTTCGAGGCCTAACAGGCCGGCAGGATTTTGTGTAACAGTTTTGATTGCAATATCACCAGGGCAATCTGTAAAGGCCATGAGCTTTTCGAGGAGCTGACTTAGGCCGAGCGCTGTGCCTATAAGAGTGCCGTCTTTATACCTTGCAGTTCCGTTTTTGGATTCGTATTCGATGCCGTTGTAGATGAATTTACCGTCGCCGAGGCCGAGGGCCTGCATCCCATCCGTTATTGGTATGATTCGCTTTGGGCCGAGCGTTTCAAAAGCAAATTTCAAAACGGCCGGATGTATGTGAACGCCATCGGCAATAAGCTGTGTGGTGACGTTTTTTGTCTGAAAGATGGCGACCAGCGGGCCGGGTGCGCGATGATGGATTGACGGCATTGCGTTGAACAGATGTGTTACATGTGAGATGCCGGCATCGAAACCATCGAGAGTTTGTTGATAAGTTGCGCTGGAGTGGCCGAAAGAGGCAATGATATTAGAGTCAACGAGGCGTTTAATTATTGGGATGTTGTGGGGCAGCTCAGGTGCGATTGTCATCATTCTGAGTTGGCCGTTTGTTATGTCCAGGATTTGGTCGAGAACCTGCGAGGATGGCGGGCAAACACATTCAGGCAGAATCATTCCTTTTTTTTCGAGCGAGATAAAAGGGCCTTCGAGATGGATGCCGAGCAGGTTCGCTCCGCCAAGTTCCCGGCCAACATGTTCGGCGGCGATTGTAAGATGTTGATTTTCCTGTTCCGGCTTGAATACAGTCGTTGCAAGAAAGCCTGTGGTTCCGAAACGTGCGCAAGTTTGTGATATGGCTTTGAGGGCATCGGGCGTTGCGTCGAGTATGTCGGCACCGCCTGCGCCCTGAATGTGAATATCAATGAAACCCGGGGCGATTATTCTGCCCTGTGCGTTAAGGGTGTTGTTGGAGCCGGCGGAGGAATTGATTCGGCCGATTTGAGTGATAGTGCCATTTTCGATGAGAATGGATGTTGTCTGTTTGTCATCCGGAACATCGAACAATCTGCAATTGGTTATTAGAAGTTTATGTGACATAATAGCTGAAGGATAACGGATTAAAGGTCTGATTGCAAGGATGATATTAAGTTAAAACAATTGAGTAATTTTGTTGATTTTGCAGATTTTACCTGCTACATTATTCGTAGGTTGCCCGCAAGCGATGCGGGTGGTAAGTAATTTGCAAATCTCAATTAATTAAGAGGAGAACTGTTATGAAAACGGCATGTAAAATTTTAATGCTTGGAGTGCTCATAGGCCTGGTATTCGGTGGCACTCTTTTGGCCGAAGAGCAAGGCAGGAACGGTGTAGTTCGGGGAATCTTTATACGGCCGGTCGAGCGGGAGGCCGGTGAACAAGTATATATGGGTATCGTCGTAAAACCTTTTGAAAGAGACGATCATATTACCGTACTCGTACCCCGACGGTCAGAGGAACTTGCAGAGGTGGTTCGCAGACTTAGAGAAGGCCAGGAAATAACAATCGCCTTCGTTAGAGAGGATGGGCAAATGTGGGTCAGGGAAATGGAGGCAGAGCGGCGTGAGGTAGTCGAAGAAAGGCCGGGGGGCGGAAGAAGGGTGAATGTTCGCAGAGAGGTCCTGCGATTGGATGAGGACTTTCGAGAAAGGCGAGAGGCCAGAAGGCCGGCACATCTGGAGCAGATGGAAGGACAATTAAAAGAAGTCGTTGCAGGGCATCTGGAACGCATGGGCAGAGCGCTGAAAGAGATCCTCGGAGAACATCTGGAGCGAATGGAAGCAGAGTTCCGAGAGCTTCGGGCGCATGTGGGGGAACTGGAGATGGAGCTTCGAGAGCTTCGGGCCGAAAACGAACGATTGAGGTGGCAATTGCGAGAGAGGGGTGGCCCAGAAAGAGAGCGTGAAAGAGGAGAACGGTTACGAAGAGAAGTCGAGGAACGAAGAGAAGGCAGGGAACGAGAAGTACGTGAGAGAGAAGAACGGATACGAAGAGAAATCGAGGAACGAAGAGAAGACAGGGAGCGAGAAGAACGCGAGAGACGAAGAGAACGCGATGAAGGTAGGGCGACGAGAGAGCGTCCTAAGAGTGAGCGCGAAGTTGTGCTACATCAGTTAGAAGTGATGAGGATGGCACTGCCCGCACTTAAGGAAGCCGAACGCGGGGACGCGGCCGAACTGCTCACGTTAGCCATTCGTGCCCGTGAAATGATGCTCGAAAGGCGCAATGACGAGGAGGCAAACCGTGTCCGAGAACGGGCTCCAAATCGTGAGCAGCTTATTGATATCCTGTCCATGGCGGCGGAGCTCTGGCGAGAATTCGGCAATGCTGAGAAGAGCGCTGTCGTTGGACAACTTGCAGAAGAGCTGTTAGGTGCAGAGAGAGGGCAGGTTAGGGAACGGGAAGAACGGGAGGTCCGAAGAGAGCGCGAGGTGAGAAGAGAAGCTGATAACCGAAGAGAAGGCAGGGAACGAGAAGAACGCGAGGTCCGAAGGCGCGTGGAGCGATGAGAAGCCGGCCCATCTTTGCCCGAAGGAATGATGGGATTTCGCGGGGGAGTGTTAGTCGAGGCTTTCCATTTCGAAGGCAATCGTCTAACCGTAGTAAAGCAGTTGCGAAAGGCTGAATGAAAAGCCTACAATGAACCACAAGATAGTGTTTGTGTAATTGTTTCGAGTAGAAGATTTTGGTTTTGGAGCGGATATAATGTCCAAGGCAGAAAAGAGCTGGGAAGAGCGTCTGGCCGGTGAGCCGGATGAGCTGACAGTTGATTTTGTGGAGTCGCTGTCGATAGACAAGCGTCTCTATAAATATGATATTGTTGGCTCAATCGCTCATGCACGGATGTTAGCTGAGCAAAAACTGATTACCAAAGACGAATACAATTCAATTAAAGACGGGCTTATCGAAATCAGTGAGGAAATCTCAGCAGGGCGGTTCAAATTCGAGAAGAAGTATGAAGATATTCATATGGCAATCGAGGCGGCATTAGTGGCGAAAATTGGTGAGCCGGGCAAGAGACTTCATACCGGCAGAAGCCGCAACGACCAGGTCGCCGCCGACGTTCGGCTGTGGATGCGAGACCAGATAGAGATTCTGCAGGCCAAAATAACGCTGCTCCAAAAGGCGTTCGTTAAATTGTCGGGTAAGTATGTGGAAGATATAATGCCGGGTTATACACATCTTCAGCGTGCCCAGCCGATAGTTATCGCCTCTTATATATTAAGTTTTGCCGAGCAGTTCGAGCGTGACTTTATTAGGCTGAAAAATTGCCATCGTCTGCTTAATATTTCACCGTTAGGTAGTGGTGCCGTGGCCGGCTCTACGCTGCCGTTAGACAGAAAGAGCACAGCGAAGCAATTAGGTTTTTCGGATATCAGCTACAACAGTATTGATGCGGTCGGCGACAGGGACTTTTGTGCGGAGTTTATTTTTGATTGTGCGCTTATTGCGACTCATCTGTCCAGGTTGGCCGAGGATTGGATAATTTATTCTTCCAATGAATTTGGGTTTGTACGGATTGATGATGCCTATTGCACATCGTCGAGTATGATGCCGCAGAAGCGTAATCCGGACCTCCTGGAGCTGATTCGCGCAAAGACCAGTCGGGTCTATGGTTCATTGATGGCTATGCTGACGATTTTGAAAGGTCAGCCGTCGGGCTATAATCGCGATATGCAGGAGGACAAGGTTCATATTTTCGCTGCGAGCGATACGGTCGAGGCCTGTTTGGATGTGGCGCGGGCGATTGTTTTACATACGAAGTTCAATACGAAGAAGATTTCGGCTGGGCTGGAGGAAGGTTTTTTGGATGCCACCGCCTTGGCTGAGTATTTAGTCGGAAAGGGCGTTGCCTTTCGCAAGGCGCACGGTATTGTCGGGTCTTTGGTTGCTTACTGCGAGGAGCAGAATAAAAAGTTGGCTGAGCTTAGTCTGGATGAGCTGCAAAAGTATTCGGCCTCGATTGAAACGGACGTACATGAAAATCTCGGTGCGGGGGGTGTTGCAGATAAGTACGTTACCGCCGGTTCAGCCGGCCCGAAGCAGGCGAAAGAACAGATTGCATACTGGAATAAGCAGTTGGGACAGCGATGAGTGAAGATGAAATAACCGCCTGGTTTGCGTGCCAAAGCAAGTTGTCCGCAGCGGATTTTCCTATCGGCATCGGAGATGATATGGCCCAGATTCGGTTAGGAGATGAGTCGGTCCTTATCACAACAGATATGCTGCTGGACGGTGTGCATTTCGAGCTTGGAAAAGTAACTTTGGAACAAGCCGGTTATAAAGCTATGGCGGTCAGCCTAAGCGATTGCGCGGCGATGGCGACGGTGCCTGTTGCCGCTGTTGTATCGGTTGCGCTGCCAAAAGGATTCGGCGAAGAAGAATTAAAGCAGCTTCACTCGGGGATTGTCAGTGCAGGAGAAAGGTTTGGCTGTGCGCTTGTTGGTGGTGATATTACGAGCTGGAATGAGGAAAAACCGTTCGCGATAAGTGTGGCGATGCTCAGTAAGCAGGGGGGCAATGTGCCTGTAAAAAGGTCGGGTGCAAAGGTGGGTGATAGTATCTGCGTAACAGGTTCGTTAGGTGGAGCGGGCTGGGGGAGACATCTAAAATTTGAGCCGAGGGTTAAAGAGGCCACAAAAATCGCCCAAATGGTAACGGTAAATTCGATGATTGATATAAGCGATGGATTGAGCAGTGATTTGAACAGGATTTGCACGTCAAGCCAGGTGGGTGCTATTATAAACGCAGAGCAAATTCCGATATCGGAACAAGCTCGAAAAAATGCAGAGCCACTTAATTCCGCCCTGAACGACGGCGAAGATTTTGAACTGCTTTTTACTCTTTCGCAGGGGGATTGTCAAAAACTGTTGGATAAGTGGGATGGGCCGATGCCGATTACGCAGATCGGCACCATTACCAATACCGGAAAAATACAGATAAAAATGCCGGATGGCCGGATTAAGGATTTGCAAGCCAAAGGCTATGACCATTTGAAAAACTGAGTTTCAGCACCCCCAAAACAAGTTTGAGGGTGCCACCCTGGGTGCCGGAGATATGCAGATAAAAAGGATACGACCATCTTGGGAGTTGATAAAAAAGTATGTGGAGGTATGAATTATGAGAAGTAGATTTTGGATTGTATGGATAATTGTTTTTTCGTGCTTTTTTAGTTTTGCTGCCGGGGTATCAGGCGCGGAGAAACTGGACCGTGGACTGGTGGCCATTGAGCGAGGAGACGGGTCAGTATTTCTTAGCTGGCGTCTGCTGGATAGCGATCCCGAAGATATGGCATTCCGTGTGGGACGTATGTCATTTTACCCACGTTCCCGTACTCCATATATAATTTTAACAAAAGGGGAGCCCTATCGTCGAACGAATTTTGTGGAAAAAAATCTCAAGCCAGGTAGGGGGATGAGAACATGCCATTATATACTGTGGGGATATAGCGAGCGGAAGGGGCTGAAGTCAGAGGAACGATTGGGAGAAGTCATTATCGAGCTGGAAGGCAGATCCAGACCGTATTTAAGTATTCCGCTAAAAGGCGATTATGATTTCCAGAAGGTTGGTATCGCGGACCTCGATGGGGATGGTGCTTATGAGTATGTTATCAAGCAGCCGAATTTCAATACCGACCCGTATCAGCAGCCGGGCTACTGGAAGCGCAGCACCACCACTTACAAACTCGAAGCGTATCGCTTAGACGGGACAAGAATGTGGCGCTACGATATGGGCTGGTCCATCGAGGCGGGGATATGGTATTCGCCGTGGATTGTCTATGACGTGGATGGTGACGGCAAAGCCGAGGTCTATTGCAAGGCCGGCGTCGGAGACCCCCGGGATGAAAAGGGACTTGTCCAAACCGGCCCTGAATACCTGGTTAAGATTGACGGAAAAACCGGTAAAGTTGTGGACAAAACCGATTGGCTGAGCCGGGATGGATTTTCTGATTACAATCGTTACTGCCGTAATTTTCTTACGGTGGCGTATCTCGATGGCACAACGCCGTCGCTGATTATGCAGCGAGGCACGTACAATCTTATCAAGATGCAGGCGCTGGACAAGGATTTCAATCAGATATGGTACTGGGAGGCGCCGCAGGAAAAAAGAAAATACCGAGGACAAAGCTCTCACGGATTGATAACCGCCGATGTTGACCGGGACGGTAAGGATGAGCTGGTTATCGGGGCTGCGGTGCTGGACGATGACGGCAAAGGTCTCTGGACATTGGAGATGGGACATCCTGATGTTTGTTACGTTGCTGACATTGACCCTGACAATTTGGGTCTGGAGGTTTTTTACGGTTTCGAGACGCGCCAGAAAACCGATGGTATTTGCGTGGTGGATGCCAAGACCGGTCGCAAACTATGGGCCCATAAAAAGCCTACCCGCCATATTCACTCACAGGGTATGGCCGGGGACATCTTGGCTGAGTTTGATGGTATGGAAGTATATAGCGGAGAGAGAGATTATAAAGAGCGCTGGCTTTACAGCGCAAAGGGACGGCTGATAAAATTTCTGGAAACAGGGACGCTGAGTCCGCGTCCGGTCTGGTGGGATTCAGACCCGCAAAAAGAAGTAATAATATCGGGAGCAATCCGTGATTGGGGCGGTGAATCGATACAGCCGATTGAAGGCCGAGTCATCGCGGTAGTTGATTGCCTCGGTGACCATCGGGAAGAGGTGATTACCAGCCTAAAAGGAGAGCTTCGCATTTACACGACTGCTATTTCTACTTCCGGTCGACGTCCTTGTCTTATGCAGGACCGTCAATATCGGTTAGGTGTTGTCGCTCAAACGATGGGTTATTACTACCCGGCACAATTGGGTAAATGATTCCGCCAAAAGACAGCGGATCTACGATGTTGATAAATGAAATGTGTCTTGTGAGTATAGATTTTAATACCACTTCAAATTCACCGGACGAGACCATAGAGTTTGGTCAGAGGCTCGGCTCACAATTAAGAGGTGGTGAGGTTATAGCTGTTTGTGGGCCGTTGGGCAGCGGCAAGACACATCTGATTAAGGGGATTGCAGCCGGTGCCGGTGCCAAAGACCGCAGAAATGTTAATAGTCCCACGTTCGTTATAGTTAATGAGTATGCAGGCCGGCTGGATATTTATCATATCGATGCTTATCGGTTGAATTCTGTTTCCGAGTTTGAGATGTTGGGCTTTGATGATTTCTGTTATCCTCAGTCGGTGGTTCTAATTGAGTGGGCCGATAAAATCGAATCAGCTCTACAGGCCATAGATTACATTCGGATAGAGCTTGAACACGCCGGTGAAACCAAAAGAAAAATACACGTCAAAAGGAAAAGTGCCCAAAGTAAGCTAAAGTGAACTAAAGTGCCTAAAGTGACAGCTTTGCTGTCATTTTGAACCCTTCGCTTCGCTCGAGGACAGGCTCCGCGCAGCGAAGTGAAGAATCTCTTTTTCGTTGACCAGATCCTTCGGCTTCGCCTCAGAGCCTGCCCTGTGCTTGCTGAAGGGATGACACTTACGTGTCACTTTAGGCACTTCAAACTTTAGGCACTTTTACCTTTATTCTCACACTTGCAAATTTGGCAGCCCAGGATTTATTTCTTATATTTTGCTTGGATACTTATTTGGCTTTTTGGAAAGAGTAACCTGTAGTGTTTTCGGACGTTGGAGTTTGATCTTTTATTGGTCGTTTGACGTCCGAATGTGATTCTTTTAGAAGTATTTTTTCAGTTATTTTTTACGGTTTTTAGTATTGGGAGGATTTCCAACGGACAGAAGAATAAAGGTGCGGTTAAGCAAGGTATCGATTGGGTCGATACCATGATTGCGAGGAAAAGTATTATGCCGGATGTTGTGTGATTTATGAGGCAGTAAGTAGAACTTTATTGATGAAAAGGGGCAAAAAATGAAAGCTAAAAAGAGCGGTTTTACATTAGTGGAAATTCTGATTGTAGTGGTCATTCTTGGTATTCTGGCAGCTATCGTAATTCCTCAGTTTACGGAAGCAAGTACCGAAGCCAAGTTGTCAAGTCTGTGCACCGACCTTCAAACGCTGCGTTCGCAGATTGAGCTGTATAAAATTCAGCACAACGATAATCCACCTACTTTCGCCAACTTTGTGGATCAAATGACAAAGCAGAGCGACCTTAACGGGACTGTACCACCAGCGGCTGGCTTAGCTGTATATGGTCCCTATGTTCAGAAGATTCCGGTAAACCAGTTCAATGACGTGTATGATATGACAACCATTCCAGCTGGTGTACATGGTTTGCTCGATAACAGTGGAACGGTTGGTGATGATGGCGGTAGCTGGGAATACGATGAAAGCGATGGTTCAATCTACCCTGACGACAGCTATGATGGCGATGAAGATGGTGTTCTTGACCATGCTAATCTCTGATAGTTATTCTAACTACAGTTGAATAAGAGTGTTTATCCAAGGCTGACCAGGTTTGGCGAATAGCTGAGGCTGGTCAGCCTTTTTGAACAATATAGGAGCATGGTGATGAAAGAGAAGACACGCTTGTCTTATGTTAAGGTGGTAATTATAGCATCCGTATTGAGCGTGGTTACGATGACAGTTGTTCCGAAGTTTATCGAAGCGAGCCCGGAATCCAAGACTTCCGAGTTGATCGACGGACTTCAGGAGATGCGTTCTCAGCTTGATTTGTACCGTGCTCAGCACGAAAACAGCCTTCCTCCGGTTGATTCTTTCGAGAGTTTCAAAACTGCTATGACAACAAAGGCTGGACAGTATGGTCCGTATGTTGGGAAGGTTCCTGTTAATCCTTTTAATAATCTTAACACGGTTCGTTTTGATGGCGAACCGGCAGGGGGTGGTAAAGCCGGCTGGAGATTTGATACAGAGACCGGTTTATTCCAGGCCGACAATCATGCTGAGTATGCAGGTCTGTGAAAAGTTAATAATCGATTAGAAAGGGTAGGTGATGAGAAGTGATGAATAAAGAAAAAGCTTTCACACTTGTGGAGATTCTCATAGTCGTAGTCTTGCTTGGCGTAATTGCTGCAATTGTCATTCCGGCGTTTGCAAACAGCACAACATCGGCTAAAGACAGCGCTCTTGCTGTGGATTTGCAATTGCTTCGAAGGGTTATTCTGATTTATAAGAGTCAGCACCTGGAAGTCGGGCCCGGTTATCCGAATGGCGATGCGACTCAAGCACCCACCGAGCAGGCTTTTATTGACCAGACTACAACCGCGAGCAATACAAATGGCCAAACGGCTGCAATAGGAACTCCCGGTTTTAATCGCGGTCCTTACTTAATGAAGATACCCGTTAATCCTTTTAACGAAAAAAATACGATTGAGATGCTGGCGGATGGTCAGGCATTTCCGGCCAATGCTGACGACAGCCACGGCTGGATATATAAGGCGGCTACATCCGAAATACGGGCCAACAACACAGGAAATAACCTGAGCGGGAAGCAATACTATGATTATTAGCCGAACACGCGGGTCTGTAAAGATTTAACAGGTGGTTGTGTGGACGGCAAAACGGTGAAAAGGAACCCCCAGTAAAACTGGGGGCTAAATGTAAAATGAGAAGTAATCGTAAAAATCGAATGGGCTTCACCTTGGCTGAGGCGATGATGGCCACGGTGGTGTTAGGCATCGCTGCGGCTGGAGTGCTGCTTCCGTTTACAAGTGGGGCGGCGGTGCGGGCTGAAGGTATGCGCAGAACTTTAGGGGCAAAGTTAGCGAGCGATTTGATGGAGCAGATTATAACCAGACCTTTTCACGATCCCGACGGTAATGCTTACGACTATAATCTAGGAGCGGATGCGGGTGAAACAACCTTTGAAGATTTTGATAATCTTGACGATTTTCATGATTACTCTGAACTGCAGGGCCAGGTAAAGGATGCAGCCGGGACTGTATTTACCGATTTAAATTACGCCAGGTTAAGCAGAGACTCAAAATGCGATTATGTTTATGTCCCACAGGTTTTTGTCCCACAGGGAAGTGGGGCAGGCGTGTCGAAATATATTCGCATTACGGTGCGAGTGTATTACAGCGGCAAAGAAATTGCAGCTATACATCGACTTGTGAGTGAATAAGAAAACTGAGTTTGGTATTTGGGTTTATGCCGGATGCGAGATATGAGATACGAGAAGGGTTTTACATTAGTTGAACTGCTGGTTGCTTTGATTGTTACCGGTATAGTTTTAGCCGCGGTGGCCACGCTGGCTTTTGCTGTGGGGGCGGCAAATGATGAGACGGATGATA
>SMTZ1_10004955_pt1 | contig 13381 bp, 13 predicted proteins | sample DeeMarSWOR136_30_FD_25667 | JGI IMG/M metagenome (IMG submission 25667) | reverse complement strand
CGCTCATGTCAATGATTTCTCCCCAATTCGAAAAAAGCGCTTTTTTATCCTGATAATCAGTTGCAGCAACTGCAATTGTTTTATTCATATTTGCAGGAGAATAATCTTTAACATCAGCATTATCATTTCCCGCAGCGAAAACAATGACACAATCTAATGCATATGCATACCTGCATGCGTCTTCAACAATAGGGTCTGATGGGTTTCCGCCCCATGGGCCCCAGCTATTGCTCAGAACCTGCGCACCGTTATCAGCAGCCCATCGAAGTGCATCAGCAAGGTCACCTGAATTACCATCTCCAAAATCGTCTAGACCTTTCACTGCCATAATCTTAGTTTGCCAATTCATACCGACTACACCTATTGCATTGTTACCTACACCAGCAATTGTCCCTGCACAATGAGTCCCATGTCCATGACCATCCATTGGGTCACCATCATTATAAGAAAAATCCGCACCATAGATATTATCAACAAACCCATCATTGTCATCGTCTATCCCATTATTTGGTATTTCATCTTGATTTGTCCAAAGATTATCAACGATGTCTTCGTGATTATAATCAATGCCTGTGTCTATTACTGCAACAACCATATTTTCACTTCCTGTACTCTCGTCCCATGCATCACTGGCATCTATCAAATGCAAACCATAAAGATCCTGAAAATCTTGTCCCCAGCTACCTGAAGAGTAATAATAAGGGTCATTTGGTTCAAGATATTGTGTCATCTTATAATTCAACTGAGCATTAAGAACAAACTGATGATTTTCCCATCGTTTTAATTCCTCGAAAATATCATCAACACTTTCAAATGTGACCTTGATCCACCGATGCAGTCCATACTGACATTTTTTTTCAAAATTTTTCTCAAATCCTGAGAAGACTTGCTCTGCAGATAAAACACGTCCAAAGTTGGGATTGCTGTTAACAATAGTTCCTATTCTTTGGAACACTTTTTGAGGGGTAGAAACATCGATTCCTTCCACAAATTTAACAAGGATACAACTGGGCTCATATTTTGCTTGAGTTTGTAAAATCTGTTTATCAGAATTAATATAACTCGTTTCTCCCTTATTAATAGAAGAATCTATTGAGGTTTTATAGGGAAATTCAGCTATAGTTTCTAGTCCGCTGAGGATTAGAACTGCAGCAGCTAAAAATAATATCAATTTATTCGTAATAATTCCTCCCTCATTTTTTAATAAAGCTAATAGTATATAAATATCTCCTTAACAATTGTTAATATAACATTTTGTAAAAATTGGATTAAAAAGTTCATTTTGTGTACAATAATCAATGTTTTTATTGTATAAACGAAACATTATAATTCTTGGTTATATTATATTCAATATATTAATTATAAAAACCTGATAGATATGATCTTTATCCAACAGGTTTTAATACCCTAAAAAACATTAATAAATTAAGGGAGGAAAGATATATGAGAAAAAAAATGGTTGTAATGACTCTTTGTTTAATGCTTATCACAATAATTGTACCAACTTCAAAAGCTTTCTTAAAAGAAAATACTTTATCTGATGATGTAGAGATAGAAATATTTGCAGGACATCTTAAAAAAGATATTGGTTTCGGCATACAAATATATGTGCTAAATCATAAATTTGAAAATATAACGTGTTATGTAAATATAGAGTTTGAATTTATTTTTAGAAATTATAGGGATTTCACACATGAATTTAATTTCGATGTACCTACTGAGACACCTTGGTCAAATGTTATTAGCACAGGAACGGATGGAATCAAGTTTATAACATTAACAGCTAGTGCAGATGATACAATAGTAACAAGAAGTGGTATTTCAATCGGTAAGATAATGATATTTACAGATTAAAACCTGCTAGGAATGATCTCTATACCTTGCAGGTTTTTTCAAAAATTGAGCAATAGCTAAAAGAATATAAAAAAAGAAGAAATAGATAGCTACTACTCAAATATTTTACTTTTTTGGATGTGCTTCAAAGAAATCCCACATAAGGTCTGTTGCTGAGATTTCACATGGAAAATAATCTGAGCCGAACCATTCATGACCACCATTTACAACTGTATAAAGCACAACTTCTGCACCATTGTTTCCATTTAAGTAAGTTCTTGTAATAATATTTCCAGAATCACTTATGTTTATATGAGGAGTAGGGTCACAATTGTTCTGCTCTACCCAAAATGTAACTGAATCATTTACAGATATAAAATATTCATTTCCATCATATGGCACCACTGGGTCTTTCATACCATGAAAGATAATTACAGATAATGGATTTTCAGGCTCTGGAATTATGTAAAACGATCCATCTTCAAGTCTTCCACCAGCAGTTCCTGTAACAGGTGCAATTGCAGCAATTAGCTCTGAAAATTCTGCACCAAGCCTATGAGACATCATTCCGCCATTTGACATACCTGTAACAAAAATTCTGTTAGAATCTATATTCATATCTTTTTCTATCCTTTCAATGAGTGCTCTAATAAAAGCAAGATCATCAATATTTCTTTTAACAGCTCTACCACAGCAGAAAGCTGCATTCCAATAGCGTCCAAGCCTACCAAAGAAAATTCTAGTAAACAAACCAAAAAAAGGGTCAGTTGCTCCATTTGGATAAACAGAGATAAATCCCTCAAAGTCAGCCTTTTTACTAAGGCCGGTCATCATCTCATTTGTAATAGAGTTACTTGTAAAGCCATGAAGAGAAACCACAAGTGGTGTTGGACTAGCTTCATCATAACCTGGTGGGATATGAATTCTATATGTTCTGATACGCAAACCAACTCTTATAAAACGAAAGTAGTCTCCGGGCGAACTTTTTGGATTATTGGAGTTAACAAAAATATTTGAATTATTTTTACTATTTGCATCAATATTTAAATTTCCTGCCACAGGAAAAACTATTGCAATAAGCATCATGCAAACAAAGATACCAATTATTTTATTTTTCATCTTGTTTTCATATCTCCCTTAAAAATATAAATATGTAATATAATATTTTAATTTAAGTATATGGTTGACAATTGTATAAAAAGAAAAAAAGAAGGATTTGGACTAATTATAGTCCTTATAATTGTTGCAATATTTAGAAATCATTTGTTATATACTTCAGACTCATCTGATTGAACAGAATCAATAGTATTAACTCTCACTTCATAGTTATATCGAATCGTTATACCATACATCCAAACATCATATCCTACAGCAGAATACAAATAATAAGTGTAAAGACTGTTATCAATTTTTGGATGATCTATTGTATTATCAGAACTTGTTCCATCACCGCTACTACCGGATGTCCAAGCATCTGCCATTTCAACATAGTGTATATCAAAAGAACTTCTACATAACATAACGCCGCAATCCATATATGGATCTGTATCGCTCCAATGGTATTCCATCATCTCAACTTCAGCTTCATGAGGAAGATAAACAGGAGCAAATACTGCACCAAATCCATAAACAACACAACCACTGTTATACCAAGAAGCATCATTATCATATGGTAAAAAAGCAGTCGCAGGTATAGAATAATAACCTATCTTAATTTCTTGTTTTTGAGGATCATCAGGTTCATCTCTAATTGTTTTCTCTGTTTTAGTATTCATAAAATCATATTCTCTTATTACATCTTCTTTACTGAATATCTCCATATTAACAGGGTTATCTTGAATTATTTTATCTGTTTTTATATTTCTAGATTCATCTAAAATTAATTGAGAATCTGATATATCTTTCTTAGTCATTAATCCTGCTGCAGTTATTACAGCAGTTGTCATCAACAGCATGCACACAAAAAGTCCAAATATTTTCATTTTCATTATTTTATCCCTTTCTATTCAAAAAATATAATAAATCTGCGAGGAAGTTCGAATAAGATTTATTTCCGCCTCGCTCGTCAATTACAATAGAAATCATATAGTATAATTTCTGAAATACACACCTCTATTTACTATAAAATCAGCTCCCAAAAAAACAAAAGCAATTATAGCGTACTTTTTATTAAAAATAATTCATTTCCTTTTTTTCTACCCCCCTCATACATTTTAAATAAAAGCGTAATATAATAAATTGATTTAAAATTATTGAAATTTTTAAAAAAACAAATGTTTTAAAAAAAACTGTTATGTATAATCTATATAATTTTTTCATTATTATGTTTCAATTGGGTATCCAGCATCTACCCAAGTCTGGTAATTACCCTCAAGCCGATAAACCATGGTAAAACCAGCATTTACTAGTTTATTTGCAGCACTAATTGAAGGTCCATCAGCATGACAATACACTAGATACTCTTTTTCTAGATTTTTAAATTGATTAGAAGCCGGATCTGTGAATAATATATCAGTCATTCAATTCATTTTCTAATTCTTCTAAGGTTTTACCTTTTCCACTTTCCACTTGCTTTTTTCCTTTCTCTATTACTTTTAAAGTTTCGATGGATAATCTGTTTTCTTCTTCAATTAAATGCCTTATAGCATCGCGTATCATCTCACTTTTGTTCATGTAGTATGGATGAGATTTTAGGAATTTGTTTATTTTCACTTCCATCCCTTTTGATATCTTTACATTAATTGATGTCAATATATTACCATAGTATTACTATAGTAATACAAATACTTATATTTTATGGTAAATCCTTATATAAATCTATTAGGTAAATTATAGAATAAATATTGTTTGTAACAATTTGTACCAAAATTTTTGCTGGATAATATCTTCAACCGATATTTAACTTACATTTTCCCCAAAAAATACTAATCTTATAATTTATTTATAAAATATAAATATTTCCTTAACAATTGTATAAAAAGAAAAAAAGGGAAGAGATTTGCTTCTTAATGAATGCTCTATTGGGATTTTCTTCTTGTATTTAGCCCCTCTACTTCTATCCCACTCTTTTCAAGTTTTTATAGGTAGAATGTGAATCGAGTATAGCCGAAAAAGGCACCTGTGATACCAATGCTTGCTATGAAGCCAAAGAAGAATAAAGCAAATCCAAACTGCGGACCTAATTTAGCCTTAAATCCATTTAATCCAACAGAAAACGTTGCACCTACTAAATATGCCCAAAAGACTATCAATTTTGGAAATGCTATAACGGGACGAATTGGCCTAATTAATCCAACACCTGCAGAACCAATAACACCCCGAATAGAGAGGCTCTTTGCTTGATAAATAAGATCATCCAATAGTTGTTTTGCTTCCTCTATACTTACTCCTTCGGGGAGTATACCAAATTCATCCATCATCAATAGTGTGGAATCAATAATTTCTTCGGCTTCAATTATTTCTTCATCACTTGCATCTGATGAGTAGAGTGTTACAAATGCTTTGCTCCCCGCTTGTAATTGATTGCTAAGTTTTTCTGCATCATAATCTGGGATTTCTTTTATACAAGTTTTTACACTCCCATCTAGTCCATAAAAATAACATTCAGCTCGTTCGGTTTCACCTGAATTTGCAAGGTGTAAACCTCGAATAGTTGAAGTAGTTGGTGATTGATTTGTAACTGCTGCCATTGATATCATTGGCGACAATAAAATTATACAAACTACAATACCAATTATTTTCTTTTTCATGTTTTTTTTCACCCTCTAAATATTTTTAACTATATTGTAATATATTAAGATGATTTAAAATTATTGAAAATATAAAAATAACTATTCATATACTAATACACTCTAAACAAGGTTTTACACTTATTTTGAATTATAGAATAAATCCAATCATATAATTTAATAGAGCTTTTATCCTTTAATCACTGATCCTGATTAGAGCTTTACCCTAATCTAGACTCATTATTAGAACCTGCTATTTATGATCTCTAAACTAAATAATATCATATGGCTCTTTTACTGGGCGCCAGTCAAATTTAATCAGCCTAAAAAGCAACTCCCAGGTTTCACCCCAGTAATTATAGGTATAGGCACCACCGTTTATTTTATGCACCCGTTTTGATTCATTCCAGAAGTTTTTGGTAAAAAAACTGCTATATGAATTTTTAAAATATGCATCTTCTTTTTCATTTTCAAAAATATTATTTTCTGAAATTAGGTTATACTTTGCAGAAATTACCTCAACTCCATAGTCGTTACCTGAAATGTTATTGTAAGAAACAGTTGTAAATGCAGCTTCTTCAAGCAGTACACCCCACTCATTATCAATTAATTGATTTCTAGAAATTTCGTTTCTATTACTAGCAAGGTCCCAAAACACCTTCCTACTCCCCAGAATATAGATCCCTGCATCCAAACAGTTTTTTATGGTATTATTAATAAACTTGTTTCTAAAACATGCAAAAAAGAGATCAATTCCATGGTCAAAGACATAACTTATTTTATTATCAAAAATACTATTGTCACTTGAATGGCCTAGATTAATTCCTGTACGAGAATTTGTCAGGTTATTTTTTGAAATAGTGTTTTCGTCAGAATAATAAAGATGTATAGAGTCCCTGGAATTGTTGATATTATTCGATTTTATTGTGTGCCTTTCTGAATTCTTCAAGTATATTGCATACGTATTGTTTTCAAAGGAATTTTTTTCTATGTTACAGTCTCTTGAATATAGTGAAAATACGCTCCAGGCCTTATTTGAAAAGGAGTTTTTAAAGATATTACAATCTGAACAACCATATAACTCAATACCAATGAAGCATTCCTCATCTAGATTTTGACCAGTAACAGTGATATTTTCACAACTTACAAGTATTATCTGTCCAGTATTTGGCTGAACTGTTTTATCCTTTTGTTTTTCTAAATAAACAAGAGGTAGTCCATTTATTGTATTATTAATAACGGTATTATCCCTAGTAAAACCATATGGAATGATAATACCTCTGTCAATGAATGTATTATTTGCAATCTTTGTTTCATAACCAATATAAATAGCAATTCCAAATCTTTCATTTTTTAAAAAGTTGTTTTCAATCGTCACATGCGTTATTGTATCATAGAAATATTCTTCTCCAAGTGCTATACCAATTTGATTATTTATTAATATATTATCAATTATTTCGATATTATCAATTTCATCATCAAGTTGTATTCCTGCGTTTCCCGTGAACTGTCCGCTATTATTAAGGGTAAACTCTTTAATTATTACATTGCTTGAAACAATTTTTATTACATCACTTCTCTTTCTTCCCTCGATTATAGTATATTTTTTATCTTCACCAATTAAACTTATTGATTTATTGACTTTAACGTTTTCAAAGTATGACCCACTATATACAAAAACAGTATCACCAGAACTTGCGTTATCGATTGCATATTGTATCTTTGAGAAGTTCCCAGGACCGCTTCCGCCAACATATAGAATATTTCCTATTGAATTTGGGGAAGTTGTTACTCCTAAATTTTCAGCTTCAGAAATTGATAATAAATTAATCCCGATGAGCATGAATATTGCTAAAAATACAAAAGATTTTTTCATATACCCACACCTATATCATTTGGTTCTTTTGCTGGATGCCAATCAATGTTGACCCATGGGATATATAACCCTGGAAAATAAAGGTCGGAAGGAAGTATACATAATTCTCCAAATATGAATTTTGGTATTAATCTACTTCTACCCCAGTAGTTACCATCCCAAGTATTAAGTATAGATTCATCAAAACGTGCATGTAATAAATTTCCTTTGAAATTATTATTTTTTATTGTGTTATAATATGAACTAAGAAGTGTCAAACCCTTTTTGTTGTATTCAATAGTATTTCTATAAAAGGTATTATGCCTACAAAGATTAACATGTAGGCCATCCATGCCATTGGAGCTTAAGATGTTTTCATAAAAGGTGTTATAATGACTCCAGCAATTGAGATCTATACCAAAGGCAGAATTAGAATTGATGACATTTTGAAAGAAAGTATTATTGTCACTTTTTTTGAATTTTATTCCAATATTGTGGTCTAAGATAATGTTGTGTGAAACTGTATTAAAACTGCATTCAAATAAAAAGATGCCATAATGGTTATTTGAGATAGTGTTATTAGAAATTGTATTGCAATCAGAATAGATTTGAACTCCAATACCCTCTTTTAGACTTATTATACTGTTAAAAACTGATGTATAAGGTGAACTTATCAAAATCCCAAAATGCTCCCACCAATTAACTCCTTCGTTAGTTAATTTGAAATTACTAAGATTCACCCAGCTAGCCGTAATATTCACAACACTTTTACCAATTCCTCCATCAATTATTGTAGTGTCTCGCTCTTCACCTTTCAAGTTAATTGATTTATCTATCAAGATATTTTCATTGTAAGGTGCTGAATCATCATAAACAAAAACCGTATCACCGGAAGTAGCATTGTCAATTGCATCTTGGATACTTGAATAATTACCCAGTCCACTTCCACCAACATACAAAGTTTTACCATTATTTAGAGGAATAATGAACTCTTTAACAGTATCAATTGCAAATGAGGAGTTGATACTAACTCCGAGCAACAAAAAAATTATTCCAACTATCAAAGCTTTCTTCATTTCATATCACACTCATATGTCATATGGTTCTTTTGCTGGTCTCCAATCAATATAAATCCAATTAAGAATAATACCCCCGCCCCATGGAACATCCATCCAAATATATGTAAATTTTCCACGGACAAATTTAGGGAGAATCCTTGATCTCCCCCAGTAATTTCCAGAAACATAAGGAAGTTTGTTTAATCTAAGTTTATAGTATTGAATTGCCTCAATTATCAAATCGTCATCATTTTCGAAAATATTATTTTTTATTATTTTATTAAATGAAACCTCTTCAAGAATAATCCCCAAATTATTATCTTGTATTATATTATTTGTAATTATGTTATTTAAACTATTGTAACTAAGTTTAATACCAACAAAAAAATTATATTTAACATAATTTTCAGATATTATATTATCATCTGAAGCCGAGCACTTTATACCAATATTATTTCTATCCACTACATTTTTCCAAATTGTATTATTGTTACAACCTTCCATATATAATCCATAGTACGAATATTTTCCTTGCGTGTGTTTTGAAAGTTTATTATGCTGAATAATATTATAATCACTGCTATAAAGACCAATTCCAAAATTCTTGTTTTTGAATAAATCATTGTGTGTCAAATTATTATAAAACCCTTCAAAAACAATAATACCAGTTTTACTTTCAAAAACATCGTTTTCTAAAATTTTGCAATTACTACATTTATAAAGCATAATTCCTGTTTGAGTTTTCGATATTCGTTGATTTTGTACGGTCATGTAATTGCAGTTTACAAGAATTATTTGACCGCATTCATAATCAATAATTTGATTATTCTGATTTTCAAGGTATAAAATTGGTTTGTAGTTCACAGTATTATTCTCAATAATATTTTCTATAGCGTGTAGGGAAATACCATCATTAAAAAATTGATTGTTTTTAATAGTATTATTTCCTTTTCTTAGATAAAGACCGCAGTTATTATTTAAAAAAATATTTCCAATAATTTGGTTATAACTATTTTTGTAAATCTTTACTCCCCAGCCGTTATCAAAAATGATATTTCCAGATATTATGGTATGGTTTGAGTAGATATTTATTCCTGAGTAATCAATTTCTACGCCAGTTGTTCTGATTGAAAAACCTGATACATTAATACCTTCTGCAGAAATTTTAATTACATCTGTATCATCATTCCCCTCGATAAGTGTTGTTTCTTTATTTTCTCCTATCAAATCGATTGTCTTTTCAATAAGTAGGTTTTCATTATATGGGGAAGAATCATCATAAACAAAAACCGTATCACCATAACTAGCATTATCTATTGCATCTTGGATTTTTGAAAAGTTACCAGGACCACTTCCGCCAACATATAAAATATTCCCATGATTTAAAGGATTAGACAGTTTTTCCTTAGTATTTGAAATCGTAATATTATTCCCAAGTGATATTGGAATAATTAAAGAAAATATTAAAAGAAATAATATTCCAACTGTTAGGATTCTTTTATGCATAATTTCCCTCATTTAACAATTACTCAACTTTTTTTTCATAATACTATGGCAAATTACTATTTAAGATTATGCAATAAATGTACATTAATGTACAATCTTGTACATCCAAATGTTTTTATTAATTGAAAGATTCCTTTCTTCATTATATATTACAATTAAATGTCATATGGTTCTTTTGCTGGATTCCAATCAACTTCAATATATCTAACGTACCATGATGCATGATCGTAGACCACCCGTGCACGACCCAAAATCAGGCGCAGATACTTATGACGTCCCCAGTAATTCATGGACCATTTGTTATGGTCGAGCTCATCAAGTGGATCTCCCTCCGGCCAAATGATATCGGGTCTCAGAGAAACCGAACGTAAATTCCACAAGAAATTATTTTTCATAATAGTGTTAAAATTTGTTGTAATAATAATAATCCCATGCCAATTCAGTCTAAAAAGATTGTTAAGTATGGTAGTATATCCACTTCCCGAATCCAGAGCAATTCCAAACGTATTTTTTGTAAAAATATTTTTTAAAATCGTATTGCCATATGTAAATTCAAGCCAAATATAATTCAAAAGATGTATACCTATATCTGTATCTGTAATAATCATATCAGATATATTACAAAATTTTGCAGCCAAAAGCTTTATTCCTACTCCTTTTCCATAATCCCAATCGATTTTTGAACGTGAGGTGTTTCGTATCGTAAAACCCCGTAATTGAACATGATTACATAGCATTATCAATATGATATTGTTTCTGCCACTTCCATCAATAATTGTCGTTTCTTTGTTTTCTCCTATCAATGAAATTGATTTATTAATGAAGAGATTTTCATAATATGGTGAATTATCATCATAAACAAAAATTGTATCTCCAGCACTTGAATCATTTATTGCATCCTGTATTTTTGTGTAGTTTCCAGGTCCACTTCCACCAACATACAAGGTGCTTCCTAGAAAATTAAAATCAATTGTGTTACAACTATCTTGCTTTAAACCAAATGAGGATGGAGCAATACTTACACAAATTAACAAGGTTGCTGTGAAAATGAGCAAACATAAATTTTTCTTCATCTTTCCTCCTCTAACAATTATATAATTTTGTATATTGTTACCGTGCTACATGTATGCATGATTTATTTAAATACTTTGCCCTATGAAACTTATCATAAAATATGGTAGGAATGAGCCCTATATCTAAAATCACTCATCTTCGAGTTCTCTTTTGTGTAATGCCAGAAGTATGTCTCTTTCTCGTTCTAAATCTTTTATTCTTTTCTTTAATTGTTTTATTTCCTCAAGTAATTCTAGACTGGATTTCTTTTCTTCTTTATCATTATTCATATTTTTTCTCGCTCACACCATTATTTTAAAACAAGTAATCTTTAATAAATTTCTCCTTGACAATTATTTAATGAAAAACCTGCAAGGCGTGATCGCTATTCCATGCTGGTTTTTTTTATTTTAATTTAAATATTAGCTCAATTATTTCCACAAAAAAGCAAAAAGTATATAAATCATTTGCGATATAGTAGAATATATGCATTTATCACAAATTGAATTAAAGACATTAGAACAAATAGCACAAGGTAATTGCGATATTAAAGAAATTGCGAGAAATCTAAATAGAGACAAGAGTAGACTATATAGAACAAAACAAAAATTGGAAGAAAAAGATATTGTAAGATTTTCTGATGGAAAGTTGGAACCTAAAAGACTTACATATATAGTAATTCTATTACAATTGCTTTCTAGATATCCAAATTTAGTTCCTCTACTTTCGGGATCTGGCATCCCTATTCTTACTGCATTATTGGAATTTAATACTATTAAAGAAATAGAAGAAAACACAGATTTTGAAAAAAGCATAATTTATAATAAAATAAAACAAGCAATTCTTATAAGCGTAGTAATTCAAACCCATAAAAAAACATATGCCCTAAATAAAAAAATTTGGAAGGATTTGATTATATTTCTTGAAGAATTAAAAAAATATGAAGAAACAACAGATCCAAGAATCCCAGTTAATTCAACAATTTATTATAAAACTAATGAAGAAATAATTTTTTCAAATAAAATCGAATTGGAAGCCGAACTAACTGGTTTTTCTGCCTATGGTCAATTTGGAATAAAACTACTACTTCCAACGAATTATTATTACTTACCTACAACTCCCCTCTCAAAAAAGGAAGTTTTCAAACATTCTCTATATATCACACAAAAAGAAACCGATATCAAAAAATTAACATTCGTTGGATTGTTTTATAAAAAATACAGAAACGAATTGCAGAAAATTAGGCATCCTATTTTAGATAAAATAAAACTCGTTTTAAGTGGGAAAGATATAGAAGGATATCCAACATTGGAAGAATTAAGAGATAAGGCTGAAATATATGATATCAGACTTTAAACAAATCAAAGAATTATTCAAAGAAATCGATCAAGAACTTACAAGCAAAATAAACATATATGTCATAGGAGGTGCAGTGATTCTTTATCAGGGTCTGAAACCAGCAACAAAAGATATTGATGTAATATTACCAAATAAAGAATCATACGATGCTTTTCTCAAAGCTCTCACATCACTCGGTTTTAAAAGAAGAAAGCCAACTGAAACCTACAAGAAAATGGAGATAAACTTAATTCTAGAAAAAGGAGATTTTCGTTTTGATTTATTTCTCAAAGAGGTGTTTAAAAAAATATCACTATCAATTGAAATGAGAAAAAGAGCAATAGATATTTTAAAGGTTAAACATCTAAATGTTTTCCTGTGCTCAAACGAAGACATATTCATATTCAAATCAATGACAACAAGAAAAGGAGATTTAGAAGATTGTATCACCTTGGCAAAAAGGGGAATTAGTTGGGATATTATCTTAAATGAGATTCAATCCCAGATAAAACACAGTGGTGAAGATGTATGGATAACATGGATCGGAGAAAGAGTAGACCTGCTTAAAGACGAAGGAATTAATATCCCTATATTGAAAGAAATTAATGAATTAAGAGATAACTATTTTAAACAAATTGAAAAAAAATTCAAACAAAAAACAAAGAATAAAAAATCTAATCAAAGAATATGATTAAATTTCAATAAGATAATGAAAAAAAAGTGAAACGACTGAGATAAACGTTCCAGCAATCGAAATAGCAATGAACTATATGCCATCTTGTTCTTCGGCATTGTAACAGTTAATGTACCCCATTCGCCTTCCACATTATAGATATCTTTTGCTTGTGCTCTAATAGTATAGGTCCCTTTTTCATTCCAAGTATGATTAAGCCTAACAGTTGTATCAGAATCATATGGCCCTGTCCATGGACCTGGTGTTCCACTTCCCCAGTCGACCCTGAGATACATTGCATCATCATCAGGATCAGATAGTGAGAAGTTATATTGGT
>SMTZ1_10008110_pt1 | contig 13382 bp, 14 predicted proteins | sample DeeMarSWOR136_30_FD_25667 | JGI IMG/M metagenome (IMG submission 25667) | reverse complement strand
GAGCCAACACATTGAATGAAGGCTACTGCCTTTGGAATCTGCATGTCACTTGGTCGAATCAAGTGGCCTCCAGATGGACCGCCAGCGTTTATCAACCTTTCAAATTCTAGGGAAGTTATTACGTTTGGAAGCTTTGTGTATCCGTACTCCAATAGGGAGGAAGGGTCAAACACATCGGCTCCAGTGGCAACGATTATTGTGCCCACATCCAACTCCACGGTTTCGGGCAACATGTTGAAATTGATGGCGCGTTTTTCGCATGCGTTTATACATCTCTCGCATACGATGAAAGATTCATTTAGGCAAAGGTTTCGATCAATGAGATAGGTTGATGGCACTGCTTGGGCAAACGGTGAATAGATTGCATGTCTGCTTGCTAAGCCAAGGTCGAATTCGTTTGGCGCGATTATCGGGCATACAGATATGCAGTCGCCGCAGGCGGTGCATTCCTTTGTAACATATCTGGGCTTCTTCCGCACTTTTACTTTGAAGTTTCCAATGTACCCTTTCACTTCAGCAACTTCACTATTTGTCAACAACTCGATGTTTGGGTGTCTGCCAGCGTCTGACATTTTCGGCGCCAAGATGCATATGGAGCAGTCCATGGTTGGATATGTTTTATCGATCTGTGCCATTCTTCCGCCTATGCTAGGCTCCTTCTCTACGAGATACACTTTGTAGCCAGTGTCCGCCAAATCCAAAGCCGCTTGAATGCCTGCAACGCCTGCACCAATAACCAATGCTTTTCGAGTTACTGGGACCACGAGTTCCTCTTGAGGCTGGAGCAACGCTACTTTTGCAACCGCCATCCTGACCAAGTCTTTAGCTTTTTCCGTACCCTTCTCTTTTTCATAGAGATGTACCCAACTGCAATGTTCTCGGATGTTAGCCATTTCAAAAAGATACTTGTTTAATCCAGCGTCTTCACAGGCCTTTCTGAAAGTTGGTTCGTGAAGGCGAGGTGAACATGACGCTACAACTATACGGTTCAGGTTATGTTCTTTAATGTCGTTTTTAATAAGTTCCTGTCCTGGGTCTGAGCAGGTGTACCGGTTGTCTTTAGAAACCACAACGTGAGGAAGAGTAGCCGCAAACTTTGCTACTGCTTCACAGTCAACGGAACCTGCTATATTTAAGCCGCAGTGACACACGTAAACGCCTATTCTAATTTCCTCGTCAGATTTGAGTTTGGATTGCGGCGTTTGTGTTTCAGTCACTTTAGCATCATCCTATTGATTTCTTGGTTGATTCGGAGAACTTCACGTCATCGTCATTCTCATTTTTCTCCTAGCTCACTTATGATCACTTTAAGACATTCAATCCAATATTTGAGGGAAAGATTTGAAAAGGAACATGTTGCATTAGGCTGATAAAACCTGCCTAAACTTATAGTCGTAAGATCTGAGGAAAAGTGTTTAAGCGAGGACAAAATTGTCCACTCCATGTAATATGGAATTCCTACAAACAATGCGAGGTCATATTGGCCCACGCCATCCAAACCTTTCCAATCTGGATCTTGAAGTCTGTTGGTTATGTCCATTATGGACATCCAAGTTGCAGGTTGAAAACCTCTTTTAACAAACTCGCCAAATATGTGAGACGTGGCTACTACAGGGATTTCTGCTGCCTTAGCAATATTAATAATGTAATCAATCACTTTTTCTTCGTTTAAGCTGGTGTTAACAGCCTCATGTCCGACAATAAGTATAGGGCGCTTCGCAATCTTCACCTTAGTAGCAACGACTTGTGGTTTTGCAAACACTAGGGCTTTCTTTGGACCTGGAATCTCTGCGCGCTGCCAAGATTCTGCGCTCATGTTCATTCCTTCCTCTTTCTAATTAATCTTGGAAGAAGAGTCGGATCCGGGATCATTCCCTCGGTCCATTTCTTCTTCTTCAAAATTTTTGTAATCTCATCTTTCATAATGATTGGAACATCAGCGGCTGTGCGAACGAAAAGGTGAATATCATCAGGCATTGCACCGTAGAAACGCTTATGCAGATCGATGTAATTCGTAAGTTTTATTGCACGCCCCTTCGTTGTGTCACTTGGTCTGATGCAAAGCTTCGCAATCATAACCATAGCTTCCTCCTTAGTTTCAGCTGTGTAGAACAGGTGTTCAGGCGTCGGACCCACGTAAACTTGATCTCCAGTGCGAGCGTCGTAGGCGTACCAATCGTCTTTATGGTCCTTCCTACCAAGGAGCATGCGTCTGTATTTTGAACCGTGAGGTCCCACTATGACGGGTATGCCTAGCCTCCAAAAGCCGCTGGCTATTGAGGTAGCCTTTTGAGACATAGCGCCCCACGCCACTCCTACGGCACCGACTCTATTCAGGATGTAATCGGCAATTTCCTCATAGTTTGCGCGTAGCTTGCGTCTGGCAAATATGCTTGCAATCTTGACGGCTGCTCCAGAAATGTGAGGATTAGAAACGCATGAACCAACGTTTGAAAGCCCCCCAGCGGCGAAGTCTCCAGGATACATTTCGTACGGGGTTTTTCCTTCCTCATTCTTGTGCATAGCGATGGACATGGCGGAACAACCTGAGGCAGTTACAATGTATCGGCGCTTTGCAAATTCGGAGGCCATTTCCGCCACTTCTTTCCCACCATGGGGATAGTTAGCGCATCCTACAAACGCTACTACGCCAGGTATCTCTCCCAAAACAATGGGCGCACCGACTTTGCGTATTTCTAAATCCTGTACGGCGCCTCGTCCAGATCGGATCTTGAATTTCTCTTTCTTTAGTTTCTTTTCTGCAACCTTTATGATGAAACTGTGTATATTATTGCCAGCACGGCAGGCGCTTTCACAACGTGCACAGCCTACGCATTCTTCGTAAAGGTCTGCAAGTTTATTCAGATTTCCAGTAGCTAACATCGGGGATAACTTTAAACTTCTTTCGTTTAGGGGCAACCTCTACTGCAGTTCTCACTGCCACCTCACCAGCTTTGGCTGGGTCAAGAATTAGTACGCCGGGCACTTTTGCTTCTACTAGGTCTGCTACGATTTTATCTATGGGGTCACGTGTTCTGTTTTGTAGGCCTAAACAGATTTTGTTGCTTGTCACGATAACGGGGGTTTTAATCTTTTGCGCTTCAATTAAGGAGTCGACGCGTACGCATTGTTCGTCAATAACTATGACGTCTGGGACTCCGCTTCGGATAAATCTGAGTTGCCACGAGATAGGCCCAACTATTTTGGCTTCGGGGCTGCGTCTAGTCAAATCGTGAGCAGTGCAACATAAGCCGCAGACTTCAATCTTGCCGTATAAGCCATTTGTCTTAAGATAGTCCATGATTTCAATGGCTGGCGGGACATTGTGACCAATGCACGCGATAACTGGTTTCTGTAGGTCGACTACGCCAAATCCTATGTCTACGAGCGGGGCTTCGGGATCTGCCTTTGGGAAGCCATAGGCTGCGATCTGAACCATATCTGCGACCTCCATTCCAACATGGTCTATCATTCCTGCGTGAAACACTTTAGACTCAAAGTCAATGTTGTTGCCTTCTTGTCCAATGTGGGTCGACGATAGCAAATGAGTAATCTGGCTTTCGACGTAGTCCAAGACATCTTCTAGGTCGCCGAGGATCTTTGGTCGAATGCCACAGACTAAACGGGTGATTGGAGCTTCTACTTCAACGGTTACTCCGCCGACGTCGATGGGAAATTTTCGACCGTATTTGTCGATTAAATGTTCAACCAGGTGCCTAGCATGAGCAGCATGGGCTGCGGCTCCTATGCAGCAGCTGAGTAAAAAGAAGCGGGACTGCTGTGCGGCTATGTCTATTCCGCAAGCTCCTCGTTTATTTTCTGTCAGGTCGCACTTGCCGTAGGTGCAGAGGCAGCAGACGTCGCAGAAGGGCATGTAGAGAGGCTTGTATCGATGTAGAAGTTTGTGGTCCCATTCTCTGAGGTCTGTTATGGAGGGGAACGGGGTTGGACCGATGGGTTCAGTCCATTTTTCCTCAATGATTTTTCCGATTGAGAGTTCTAAATCCTTTAAAACCCCTATGTCTGTTTTTAACTCTTTTATTTTCAAGTGTGCAGTTTTTTTGGACATTTAGCACACGTCCGAATATGTTACGGGATAGATATTTATTCTATATATGTTGAATCTGTGAAATAATGAGTGGGTGTTATTTAATCTTTCCTAATCAATCCTCAACACATACGAGTGTAGAAAAGAGTTAAGTTAAAACTTTACATGCATGTTATCTAGAGGACGACAGTCTTGACAACAGTAAAAACAATTGTAGCCATAGCTGTTTCTGGAAAAGGCAGGGTGGGCAAAACCACAATAACAGCTTTGATGGTTAATCTTTTGAACGCTGCGAAAGTGGAGAAAGTTCAATTTCTTCAATGGAGAGAAAGAAAAAGCCGAGTTACTTAAATGACATTGTAGAGTATATGAAACAGGGATGGAGTTATGGGAAGAATTCCTCAATTAGTAGTTAAAGGCGACTTGCTTCCTGAGGTTTGGGAAGCAAGCATCATAAACTTGTGGAATGAAGGTGTAGACTACGCTAAGGAGTCTTATAGAGTTGAGGAAGAAAAAGACATAATTAAGGAAGCTTCTATGTTAATGGTTGTTAGAAAGCCGTTAAAACAGCCTATGGTTCATATGGGTTACGAGGGTGTGATGAGTTTAGATGAATATGTTGATGATGTTATTAAAGGAACTAAAGACTATTTGATAGGTTCTGGATATGACTATACTTATCACAAACAGCTTTTTGAGTTTGAAATCGAGCAAAAACAAATAGACCAGATTGGACAATTGATAAAAAAATTGAGAGAAGCATCTTTTTCCAATAGGGCGCAAGCTATAACGTGGATGCCTTGGAAACATTATTATGTAGACGGGCCGCCTTGTTTGCAAAGAATTTGGTGTAAAGTGGTAGGTGGAGAGTTGGAAATGCATACGCATTGGAGAAGTAGAGACGCTTATCACGCAGCATTTGCTAACATGTTTGCTTTTATACATCTGCAGAAATTTATTGCGGATAAACTGGGAGTTAAAATTGGCCAATATGTTGATCATTCAGATAGTTACCACATTTACGGACAACATTTTGATTCGGTGAGGAATTTTCTCAAGGCTATAGAAACGATAAAAAATAAAGAAACAAAATGGGTGGACAAAACGTTTCTTGACCGTTCTGTTCAAGGTGAAACTTGATAATTACGCCCTATATACAGGGAAAATATGTCCCGAACGTTTCAATATGCATAAATTTATTATACCTAATCGCTTTTGCGAATCGTTTTTCTCGTCTTCATTTTTAACAGCGGTTTTAGATACGCGTGTAAATACGTTCACTGCTGTATCGACCGCTCTCCATCTCCTTACCAATCTCACGCAACAACAAAATTCGCTGAAAAGTAGGCGGATGCGTACTAAACCATGAATTGATAGTAGTCCATGTAGACTTTGCCTCCTTCTCCATGGCGAGTTCCAGTTCCCGCTCGTCAAGAACCCCATCCCTATCCAAATCATACGTCTCCTTCCTCTGCAGTATGTTGCTATATTCTTGCTTTGCCAACGCTGGATCACCAATATACAGGGTTCTTGCACCCGTATTCAGCTTAGGCGCAAGCGACAATCCAAAGGTGATTTTGGTCAACGCACTTTCCAACTGACGAGGCGCTCCAGTCAAATACGCAGAATAAGAATCAGCATAATGCTCTCGCAGACGACTTAATCTCATAACAAATAGAAGCGTAACAATGTAAATAATGTAAGAAATAACAGCCACCACAAAAAGCACGGCTCCGAGACCTTTACTCTCATCATCTCGTGATCTTCCACCAATCCACGCGGCTTCAAAAGTGAACCTAGCAATAAGATACGCCAAGAGAGGCAATGCAGAGAGAGCAGTCATCACCAAAAAATCTTTGTGTTTAATATGCCCCAACTCGTGTCCAATCACCCCTTGAATTTCAGCTTGATTCAATTTCGTGAGCAAACCTTCATGAACTGCAAGCGTAGCACCTCCAGTGGTTCGTCCAAAAACGAAAGCGTTAGGCGTCTGGTCAGAAACAACAGCCAGTCTAGGCATAACTATCTCACTTTTATTTGCCAAGTCCTTAACAGTTGACTCCAACCAAGGATGTTCGCCAGGACGAATATATCGCAATCTAGTGGATGCTCTAACAATTGCTGGTCCTACTAAATATTGGATCAAAATGAAAAGGATAGTTAGAATCACAGCGTAAATTAGAGAGATCTGGATGATGTACATGATAACGATCAGGAATAGAGAGAATACGATTGCTACCAGCAAGACAGTAGCACTCATGAACAACTTTAATCGAGCTAACCTAGCCATACAGTCATTATCCACCCAATTTTCTGTAAGATTAGAACACGAATTAAGCTTTACGTTACTGACTAATATACTCATAGCCATAATGTGTTTTCTTTCTCCTCAAAATCAAAGCCAAAACTATTCCTGCTACAAAACCTCCGATGTGCGCCCAGTAAGCAACTCCACTAGATGGTTCCAAAAAACCCGCTAACAATTGGAAGACAAACCAGAAACCAAGGAATAAGAACGCAGGGACACGTACTATGGAGACCAAGAAGTAAAAAACCAGCGTCAAAACACGCGCTCTTGGATACAGTAAAATGTATGCGCCAAGCACTCCAGAGATGGCGCCTGAAGCTCCAACTGTTGGGATGGACATTCCCCCTGTTGTAGTTACTGATAGTATGTGCACTGCGCTGGCTGCTATTCCACAGAGAAAATAGAAGACGAAGTATCGTCCATGCCCAAAATTGTCCTCAACGTTGTCACCGAACACGAAAAGGAACAACATGTTTCCAGCCAAATGAAGTGTGCCACCATGCATAAATATCGAAGTGAAAAAAGTGTAAAGTCGCTCGCCTTTTATTACGTTCGCGGGAATCATTCCATAATCCCGTATGGATAGCAAAAAGAAATTAGAGTTGGAGAGCCAAAAAAAGAAGAAAACGACGACGTTAACTATTATGAAGACTCTTGTAACATGGGGAGAAGACATCGAACGGTTTTCGTCTCGAAGAGGAAGCAAGCCATTCCACCGAAAACATGTTTTCCCAATCGGGTAATTTTGGTCTTATTCTATGAAGTATGTGCATCAAACTTTAGTATTTTACTTAACTGTCATCGATAACTAGCAAAAGGTTTCAGAAAACAAGAACTAGTTACTTCACTTCTACGTTCTTCTATTCTATAGAGCGTAGGAAGGTAAACTATACGTCTACATAAGGTTCTGTTACCTCTTAGGTTGATGTGGCTTTTCTGTGACGCTGTTACCTTTCGGTTGATAACTTAACTTGTAAAAAATCGTCGGATAATCTCAAATGTCATGGGGCGCATCCAGCAGAGTTTACACAAAATATGTGCACAAATCATAGAACTATTTTCCATACGTGTTTTTTAGTGTGAATTCCCATTTGGATAGTGAAAGAAGAGAGGAGACGAAGGAAACCTTTAAAGCTGGTTTCTTAATATTTAATATATTGGAGTGTTAATATTAGATAAATCTTTTAAACTCACGATGATAGAAACAGAGTATAGTTTTGTAGGTAGGAAGTGAAAAAATGGAGCTTGATTTCAACACGCTGTTGGCGATAATCAGCTTAGCGATAGCAATCATCATCACTGTTGTTGGAGCTTGTTGGAAATTGGCTTCACAGCTTTCTAATCTTCATAAAAGTGTGTGCAGAATTGCAACTGATATGAGCGAATTAAAGGGTGGTTTAGTAGATGCCTTAACCAAAATTGCCCTTGGCTCTGTTGATAAAAATGCGCGTGAGAGGGGAAACCCACTTTCTCAAGTGGAATGGAAAAAAGTAGATTTTTTGATTGCAAAAGGAAGGAAAGAAAAACTGAAAGAGGAAGAAGCAAGTGAACTTAGAGTACTTCTCATGAAGCACGCAAAAGAGAAGAAAGACGTTGGATTTGGAACGTATGTAGCTATAGAACTACTGGTATCTTTACTTCAAGAACATCCAACGAAAAAAGAGACCGTGCTCATAAACGCATAATTCTTTGTACTTTTTCTAAGGTTCTGTTAACTCTTCGTCTCAGGCTTCTCCCTGTTAACCCTCGGCACATGGCTTGCGTTTTGGATTAGAGTTTTCCACTTGTTCTCGCCTTTAACAGTTATTCCGCATGCTTCTGCTGGGGTCTTACCGTCTAACCCTTCATGTTCTCTGATGTAGTTGTGGAAGATTTGGTAGCCCTTGAGTATTGGTGTGTCTTTCTTTTTTAATCCTCTCATCACTTTCTCTCGGTCTCTGATTTCTCCGTTAAGTCTCTCCATTTTGTTGTTATTCATGTCTCCTTTGATTTTGATGTGTCGTATATGCTCAGTTCTGGGTTTTCTTGCTGTCCAAAATTCTCTCTTGTAAGCTTGGTGATATGATTTTAAACCATCGGTTATCAGAGTATCGGGTTTCTTTCCAGTAACTTTCTTTGCCATTTGGAAAAGTTTTCTTGCGTCATGCTTATACTTTGACTCTGCAACCTCTTGAGCAATCCAATAGCGTGTTTCATCATCCATCAGAGCAAACAAATATTTCATATCGCCCTTGATTTTTACCCAAACCTCATCGGCTCTCCAAGTGTCAGAAACTTGTGGTTTAAGTTTGTCAACGTATTTCTCCATCAAACCAACATACTTCTTAATCCACATATAAACAGTCTTATGCGAAACTTCAACACCTAAAAGCCTAAGAGACTTCTGAGTGTTCCTCAAACTTTCCCCAGAAAAGTATAACTGCATAGCTGTCGTTATCGCTTGAGGATTATGCTTCATCCTCTCGAAACCTATATTGACGCTGAAACTCTTTCCACAATTACCACACAAAAACCGTTGAATATCACCACTCTTGTTTCGCCTAACACCGTACTTCTTAATGTTTGGCGAGTGACAGAATACGCATGTCGAAATCGTTATTTGCTGAATTACGGTGTCCTGTCTAACCTGTTCTCTTAATTTAAGGCTAAACTCTACAGCAAAAATGTGTTTACACTTGACTCCTCTAAACTGATGGTCAGGACATTCACAACTCCAACCATCTTCAACTTGTGAAATGATATAGCTACCATTTCCCCTTTGAGAAAGAACCCTATAAGAAACTGAATCAACTCTCCGTATGTGATTCTTATGATTGTTTACTATCTCTAAGCCTCTTTCTTCACGAAGTTTCTCAAGTTCCTGAAGATTCAACATTGTATTCTACCTCTTTGGTTACCTATAGTTACCTATTGTGTTACCTATATATAAACTTATCGGTGACTTTGTTAGCACATTCATAGGTAACCTTATATGCAAGTTACCTCTACTGTTATCTACGAGGATGGTAAGATGGAAGTAGGTATAACAACATCTCTTACACCAGCAAAAACAGAAAGCACTTCGTTAAGAACAACAGTTCCAATGAGTATAGTCAAACAGTTCAATCTCACATCAAGGGACAAACTAAGCTGGAAACTTAAAGTTGAAGATGGGAAATTAGTGATAATTGTTCACCCCATTAAGAATAAGCAGTAAAAGCTATCTGAAACAGTGATTGTTTTGCCGTGCTAGAGATAATTTAATAAAGCTACATTAGTGTTACTGAGTAGCTATTTTTGTACACAAGATATATATAAAATAGCTATATATTATTAAATATGACTGAACGGATGAAAATAGAAGTCCAAGCTTACCAAGTTGTAGAAAAAACAGTTAAAGCCTCTGGCAATTCAGGAAGAGTTTACGTTCCAAAGGAGTGGGTGGGCAAAAAAGTGAAAGTTTTTTTACTTGAGGCGATAACTTAGGAGCGACAAAAATGAACAAAAAAATAAGACCAGTTCACAAAGATCATGTCGGAAGAAAACTAGCGACAAAATATTACATATCGAATCCTCTAGAAAAACCAGAGCAAATCAAAACTAACAACTCAGCATTTCATAAAGACGAGTCTTTGTTAAGTTCAGGACACCCAACTTCAATGAACTGGTGTGTGGTGTTTGTGTGACGAGGTCGTCACAAATTCAGGTTGGAGAACGCACATTATATCCAGCAATAGTTGATTTCTTGGGAGCTATTGGGTTCTCCGTTGGTTCCGAAATTAGAATAGGAACTAATTTTGTTGATATTTTGTTTAGGCATGGTCACCAAACATTCGTCTTGGAAATTAAGATAGATTCTAAAAACTCAAAGCTAGCTTAGGGTATTGTTCAAGCTTATGGTTATGCTTTAGAGTTCAACACACGCAACATTATTGTCATTTCATATCCTCCAGATGTTAGGGGTTACACAATTGATCTAGACGAGATACCGCAAAGAGCTCTTGATCGTAAAGTTGAAAGCATGATTCTCACTGAAAACTGGTATAGCTATGAAAAGCATCTGAACACTAAAGAAATTTTAACAAACCTCAAAGCAAAAATTGAGCGACGCCTAATCGCAGTCCAAAATGCTGATGATGCATCAGTTATCATTCGGAGAACTGTAAGAATACTAGCTAGACTCCTAAACAAAAGTTATCATGACGAAAAAGAAATTAACGAACTCGCAACTTATCTGTCTCAAGATTATGGTCTTTACATTGCATTGAGTTCTCAGAGAGGCTCTAAACGGCGTCTACGTAATCAAACAATCGATCTGATTGCATATATTTTGATCAACCAAATTCTTTTCTATTTTCTGTACTCCAAGAGAGGAATAAAACAGCCAAGTAAGGGAATGATGAAAGAAATTTCACATCCAGAAGATTTGATTGAGTATTTCGATTCAATTAGAGAAATTGATTTTCAACCAATTTTCGACATCAAGGTTGCTTCAAAAATTCCATATAATCAAGAAATTGTTAAATATATAAACGACATCATTGGCGTTCTTCTTGAAGCCTTACGTATCGATGAAATAAAACATGACCTCTATGGACGCTTAATAGGAAAAGCTTTACCTAGTGAGACAAGGCAAATTCTGGCATCGTATTATACTCGTGTTGCACCCGCACATCTACTTGCAAATTTGGTGATTTCCAATCACAATGATACAGTGTGGGATCCAGCTTGCGGATCTGGTACACTGTTGGTAGCTAGTTACGAAAGAAAGAAACACCTTTTTCAGATCGAAAGGAGAATATTGGATGCAGAGGATAAAGCAAAATTACATACACGCTTCGTTGAAAAAGAACTCACAGGAACAGACATCATGCCTTTTGCATGTCATTTAGCTAGCCTCAACTTGTCTGCCCAGAATCTTGCAGTATCAACTAATTCAACTAGAATATGCCATATGAACTCACTCAGAATACATTCTCTGGAGGAACCTATTGAAGTACCCGAAGCGTATGGCGACATATATCGAGAATTACATAACGTAACTCCAGTTCAGAGAACCTTAGGGTCTTTTTCACAAAGAAAGAGAAGAAAAAAGGCCAAGTCAAAAAATGTACTCTTGAGTAAGACAGATTGCGTAGTGGTTAATCCACCATTTACAAAACTCAGACGAATGCCCAAAACATTTCGCGACACATTGAAGCGTTCACCCATTCGGGCATTTGCTGGAGCGGGTAGAACCCCCCTCTGGGCATATTTTCTTTCTCTAACCGATAAAATACTTGTAGATGGAGGAAGGGTTGGTGCAATAATTCCTATCAGTTTATTACATGGAAAAGATACCCAACGGATTAGAACTAACTATTTTGAGACGTATACCGTCGAGTATATAATTAGACCCGCTAAGAAACAAGCATTCAGCGAAGATTCTTCATTTGGCGACATAATATTTGTAGCCAAAAAGACTAAACCTCGTTTAGGTCATAAAGTCAAGATAGTATTACTCAAAAATAACTCAAAAGAACAGACAATCGCAGACATTCAAGCCATTACTAGGGATATTGCAACGGCACTAGAACCCGAAATAGAAACTGATGAATTGAGTATGTATGAAATTGAACAGTCAAAACTTGTCGAAGAACTTGGCAATTTGATGCCATATGTGTTTACTAGCGATGAAACTCTGAGACGACAAGTTTTCCAGCAATATTCTGCTTTAGTTAACCATAAACAATTTGAAAGATTAAAATCCAAGTCGATTCAAAAAGGGTACCAATTTCGTCCTAAAGGCTCTGCAGATACAGCATTGATTACTAGGAAACTCTCGGATAATAGGATAAAACGTGCAAAGCTATTCTTTGATAATGATACTTAATCTCAAACGCTGACTTACTATCAACAAAATAAAAACAACGAAGCGAAAAAATGTTTCTTATCAAGCTTATCGAGAACATTCCGAAGTGCTACATCAGTTAGGACTATCAATATCACCAAATTATATGATTATGTCTTTAGGGATCAGACAACAAGTTCTTTCAAAGGTTCACATCTACTACTCCCCCATAGGTTCAGACTCAATTCGCATGAAACATTTGCTACAGCGTTTTATAGCGATTCTCTATTAACATCAACTGAAGCAATCACTATGTATAAGGCACCAAAGAATGAATCTAAGATGCTCGCAATTTATTTTAACTCAGTTTTCTATATTCTTCAATTGTTAATGTTCTCAAAACGCTCTACACATGGTTATATTGAGATGACTCGATTAGATTTTGGGCGTGTCCTAATTCCAAAGTACCAAATGTTGAATAAAAAACAGCGACAAGAATTTGAAAGCCTATTTGCAAAAATACACGCTAAAGAATTGGATTGCCTAGTTGAGCAGTTAAAAGACAAAACAGAGTTCAGGCTGAATTTAGACCTTGAACTTTCAAGAATCCTAGGGCTTGAAATTACAAAGAGTGATCTTTTAGAACTTTATGATCGCCTTGAAAAAGAAATAAGTGAAATGTAACAATATACCTCATGTGCCGATGGTTAGCAGGGAGAAGAATGTGAACAAAGAGTTAACAGATCCTAAACCCAACAACATTTTTTATCCATCAACCGATTTTTTGCAAACTATCAACCGAAAGGTAACAGCGTCACAGAAAAGCCACATCAACCTAAGAGGTAACAGAACCCTACATAACAAAACTTATATTTGACATCACAGTTTCTTCATCAGCAACAGCCACCAAAACAGAGTTAAACGTGATATCGCTTCTCTCAGCGACACCAACTCTTTTTGGTAGTTAATTCCGCGATAAGGACGAAAGAATAGATGCCGAGAAGGCTTGCAGAAAAAACGAGACATATAAGACTAAGACGCTTGAGAAAGAGAGAGAAAATGTACAACACTATGCTTTTTCAATCAACTCCAGTGACTAAAGGACAAGAAATCAATGCCACCATAGATGACATGGACAGCAGAAATGACGGAATACCAAGAATAAAAAACTTTTCTAATCTTCGTGCCACAAGCCAAGATTGGAGAACACTTAAATG
>SMTZ1_10019806_pt1 | contig 13385 bp, 11 predicted proteins | sample DeeMarSWOR136_30_FD_25667 | JGI IMG/M metagenome (IMG submission 25667) | reverse complement strand
ACTGAGGGTGCCTGGGCATGGGGGCCAGCCATACATACGGTCATTGGCTGTACGATACTGGATGAATTGAGGCATATATTCCCCCCTGTTGCTAGAGTTATTCAATTGTTTCCCATGGAGTACCTCTATGGGACTCTGTCGGCCGATTTCTTTGTGGGCAAGGGGCAGAAGCGTAAAGATGGTCACTCCCATAACTGGGATACAGGTTTTAGGTTCTTTGAGGAAGCAGGCGATGATAGGGAGACAGCATACGCATATGGGTTCCTTTCTCATCTGGCGGCAGATGTGGTAGCCCATAATTACTATGTGCCCAACCTCATTCACAGTGTGTCCGCATGGAAGCGGGTGGGGCATATCTATGTGGAGGCGAAGGCAGATCAGTTCGTTGGCCCCATTTATACAAGAATTGCAAGGGATCTGTTGAGCAGAGAGGAATTAGGTTGTGACGAACTCCTCAGATCGGCTGTGCGAACAAGCAAGAATGGCCTTAAGACAAGGAAACATCTCTTTACGCAGTCTGTGAAACTTTCCGATTTTCTAAACGGCTCACAACCCATAGCTCTAGTGAGTAAAGGATCTCGGTACCAAATTTCCCCAGAGTATTTAAACTTTATGATTAATCTGGCATATCGCCTTGTCAGAGATTTCTTAACAAATACAGATTCATCACCCTGCCTTTCCTACGACCCCATAGGGAGCAGAAATCTCCGTTTGGCCACCCGTAACGGAATCCTCTCAAAACTTTTCAATATTTCTCGGCCCATGCATCTTTTCAATGTGGATCAAGAGCTCCTTAAACTATAAGGGATTTGAGTCCGCATTCCACCCTAGCTGTATCATGGGAACAAAAAAGAGTGAGAGAACAGAACGAGAAAGTTATCTGTTCAGTCCATCCCCCGTTGCACAGTCCTTGGTTCCATGTTAATAAAGAGGCTGCCGGAAAACGCCCATCTGCCATTCGACAAGCTCGTGGCCCTGAGCAAAGCCGGAAGGGCTGCGTTATCCTCATCCCCCGCCCTGTTAAATTCTCGCTACGCGAGACGGCAAAGCCGATTTAACAGGGCAAGTCACTGCGGCGTGCTTCTACGTACGCCTCATTCCTGGGGATTTGTCGGCGCTTCCCTTGGACTCCCCACCCTGCGGGCGGGTCCCCAGTTTCGGAAGCTCCCGTCCCGCGAGCAGGGTCTACGACAGAGCGGGATTTCGCAAAGCTCAACTTGCATATGGACATTTTCCAGCAGCCTCTAAGAAACCGGTTTTGCGACAGTCTCAGAAGAAAGCTCCAAGGCCTTAAAGGGGTCTCATAAAACCCATGAATGTGATCAGGATACTTCCAGAAAAGGTAGCCTCTCAGATAGCCGCGGGGGAAGTCATAGAGAGACCTGCTTCTGTGGTCAGGGAATTACTGGACAACAGCATTGATGCGGGATCGACCAGAGCGTTCGTAAAGATTCAAAATGGAGGGAAAAGACTCATTAGGGTGAGTGATAACGGCGTGGGGATGGGTCGGGACGACCTGCTTTTGTGCCTTGAGAGACACGCCACCAGTAAGATAAAGTCGGTCTCTGACCTCTTCTCCCTGAGTTCTCTGGGGTTCAGGGGAGAGGCTCTTCCAAGTACAGCCTCTGTATCACGAATGGAGATCACGTCGCGCCCTACCGACCAGTTGATCGGGCACCGGGTGAAAGTTGATGGCGGTAAATTGAGATCCGTTGATGAAATCGGTTGTCCAGCCGGAACTATTGTAGAAGTAAGAGACCTTTTCTACAATGTGCCTGCCAGGAGAAAGTTTCTCCGGGCTGACAAGACAGAAGCCGATCACATTATCGATACCCTGTCTAGGATCGCCCTCCCATTTTTGCACATCCATTTCAGGCTGGAGGACAGGGACAAGACCATCCTGAATCTCCCCCTCTCAGGGAACGATTTAAACCGTCTTTCGGTTCTGATGGGACGGGACGTGGCCCGGACCCTGGTGGATCTTGATAAACAGGTAGGAGAACTCAAGATTAAGGCCTACTTGGCCCCCCCAGATTTGAACAGAAGCAGGGGGGATCGCATTTTCATATACGTCAATAACAGGAGCATTCGGGACAGGCTCGTGACCCGGGCCGTCATGGAAGGTTATGGGCAACGTCTGATGAAGGGACGCTATCCGCAGGCCGTCATCTTTTTGGAGGTAGACCCCTCATTGGTGGATCTTAATGTTCACCCCACAAAACAGGAGATCCGCTTTCGCAATAGCCGTCTTGTGTATCAGACAATCATATCAGCTATTGAGGATACCTTGGGAAAGCAATTCCATGCTATTTTTGAGACCGGCTTTGATCAAGGGTACAGAGAGCTGAGGGAGTTGGCGGAGAAGCATTCAGTCGGGGTGGAAATGGCGGATCGGAAGGGGAGGTATTTGCTGGCGGCAGATGAGAAGTTGGGTGCCGCCGTGGGATTATTTCAAGAGCCCTATTTTATGAAAGAAGGTCCCCGGGTCATCGGTCAGCTGAAGGACACCTATATCCTTTGCCAGACAAGAGATGGTCTTCTCATGGTGGATCAGCATGCGGCCCATGAAAGGATCGTTTACGAGACCCTTAAGGGGGCATATAAGAACATGCGAATCGAACGCCAGTCTTTCTTGATCCCTCATAGATTGGAAGTTTCGGTCAATGAGGCAAGGATTATCCAGCAGAAGCTGGATCAACTGGTGAAATTGGGATTGGAACTGGAGCACTTTGGAGGTAGAACTTTTCTGTTGAGATCTGTGCCTTCTTCTCTGATTCATGCGCAATGGGAAAACTTCTTCTATGACCTCATTCCGGCACTAGAGGAAGAGGATGATCTATCAAGTGAAAAGGCCATGGACAAAATATTGACGGTCATGGCGTGTCACGGCGCCGTCAGGGCAGGAAAAAGGATGACTCATGAAGAGATGAGTCTACTTCTGAAGCAGTTGGAAGAGATGGATCTCCCCACAAACTGTCCCCACGGCAGACCTATCCTCAAGCAATTCAGTTACTATGAGATAGAGAAGATGTTCAAGAGGGTCGTTTGAGGGAAGTGCCTAAAGTGAGCTAAAGTTTGCCGAAAAAAGTCTTTATCTTTACACGTGACAAATGACTAATGTCCAATGACCCCAGTGAAATAGGCGCCAACGGCGCATTTCACGGGGCAAGCAAATGACCGATGCCCGATAATAAACCAAAAGTGATTGTGATTACAGGGCCAACGGCCTCTGGGAAGAGCGCGTTGGCCGTCGAGTTGGCCCTATATTTCGGAGGCGAGATCGTCAATGCGGATTCCATGCAGGTTTACAGGGGCATGGATGTGGGTACGGCCAAACCCTCCATTGCAGAAAGAAGAGGTGTCCCCCATCATCTCCTTGATGTGGTAAGTCCGGATGAAGACTTTGACGCAGCTAAATATCGAGCTCTGGCGGTTCCCCAATTGCAGGGTTTGGCATCCAGAGGGAAAGCCAGTTTTGTGGTGGGAGGAACGGGCCTTTACATAAAGACTTTGTTGGGTGGCCTCCTTGATTGTCCTCCGGCGTATCCAAGGCTCAGGGAAGAACTGGGGCGAACATGGGATGAACAGGGCTCAACGTTTCTTTATGAAAAGCTGAAAACCTTTGACCCAGAGTCCGCCCTCAAAATCCATCCCCATGATAGGGTGAGGATCATTCGTGCCCTGGAGATTATTCACCTCACTCAACAACGCCCTTCATCTCTGATTCGAAGACATGGTTTTAGAGACAATGCATTGGAGGCCCTCAAAATTTGTATGGAAGTGGATAGAAAAGAACTTTATGAGCGAATCAATCATCGGTCCCTAAGCATGATAGAGGGGGGTCTTGTGGCGGAAACAGAAGGGCTGCTGAACAAGGGCTACTCTCCTGACTTGAAGCCCATGAAGTCACTTGGATACAGGCATGTGGTCAAATACTTGGAAGGCGCCTGGGCACTGGATGAAACAATCTATAAATTGCAGAGAGACACGCGCAGGTATGCCAAAAGGCAGTTAACCTGGTTTGGAGCCGATTCCGAAATGGTCTGGATAAATCCTAACGACATTGATGGTATCATTCAAAAGATAAAGGCGTTTAAAAACGGTTAACCCTTGACCTGAGAATCTTTTTATTCAAAGATGCAGGACCGGCCGAAAGCATCACCTTGAAAGAGACCCTCATGTCTACCCAAATAGAGGTGCCATTCAGGCCGGTTTTTGTGATGAAGGAGAAGTAAAAGCTATGACGCATCGTGGATTCAAAGGAATTTTGGCGAATATCCTTATCGGGGCACTTCTTTCTATTTTCAACAATTCTTTATCCGTTGCCCAGGTGGACAAAAAACTGCAAGAGAATGCAATCCTGGTCATAGGCACGGGTACCATTCTGGATGGCAATGTGGCCAAGGCAAGAAAGATGGCTATCGCTGAGGCCCTGGTTAAGGGTGTAGAAGCGTATTTGGGGAGACGGCTCGGGAGTCAGACTATGATTAATAATTTCCCAAGACTCCTCCAGGATGTCATTCCAAAGGCAAGGGAGGAGATCGAAAACTTCCATATCCTTGCTGAAGAGAGAACGGATACGGAATACAAGATACTTGTAAGGGTCAAAGTAAATGACAAAGTGATGGAAGAGAAGTTGAGGGAAATAGGTGTTATCCTCATGGAGGGTCCCGCCATTAGAGTCCTTTTTTTGGTCTCTCAGACGCAAACCAGGAAAGAGAACATCTTTTACTGGTGGAGGGATCCTGAAATCGATTCAGCTATGAGTCTCGTGGAACTTGCCCTGCACAGGGTCTTTCAAGAACGAGGCTTTCAGCCCATCAACCGATTGCTCAAGATTCCAGAGGGAGAATATTCAGCCGAGATGAAGGCCCTGGATTTGTCGGACGAGGATGCAATAAGATGGGGCGAACTCTTCTCTGCCGATGTGGTTGTTCAAGGCAGATGTGAAATCATTGGTGGCGCTGAGGTCTCTATTGTACTTAGGGCACTTCATGTGGAAAACCGGATTATGATAGGTCGGGATATGCAGAGCCAGAGGATAGCTGAGGGCGCAGGTGATATGGAAAAGATCGTGGAGAGCATTGAGATTGCCGTGAATAATGTGGCAAGCAGATTGGTTCCCGAAATCATGATGGCCATAGAACTACCCGAAACAAAGACAGCAAAATTATCACTCACACTTAAAGGATTGAGGAGTTTCGGACAATTCAGAGCGTTCAAGGATTTTCTTGAAAATAGCGTGCCAGGTGTCAAATCTGTAAAGCAGACTCGACTCAGGGGTGATTCCATGTCCGTGGCAGTGGAGTTCCTCGGCGATGAGGAAAAATTTGTGGAGAGAGTATCAAAACATGAGAACCTCCCTTTTAAAGCCGATTGGACTAGGACAGAGCAGGGGGAAATAGTGGTCCTTATAAGGTAGTTTTCATGACAGTCCCCAATCTCATCACGACCATTAGGATCATCTTGGCCCCGGTCTTTGTCATTTATTTAATCAATGATCAGTTTCTGCCGGCGCTTATCGTGTTCCTACTGTGCGCGTTAAGCGATGGACTTGATGGGATGCTGGCGAGACTGATGAATCAGCGGAGTAAACTCGGATCCTTTCTGGATCCTCTCGCGGACAAGTTACTGCTGGTGGCTGCCTTTGTCACACTTTCCATCAGAGGTTATTTGCCCGCCTGGTTGACAGTTTTGGTTTTCACTAGGGACACCATTATACTTCTGGGTGTGGTCGTTCTATTCCTGAACCGGATGGAATTTACCATCAAGCCCACTTCTGTGAGTAAAATGACCACTTGGCTCCAGTTCATAACGATCCTTGCTGTCCTCTCACAGACCTATGCGCCATCTTTCGCAAAGCTTTACCCCTATATCTTCTATCTCACGGCCCTGCTCACCATAAGTTCCGGCCTCCATTATATGCACTACTGGTTTAAGATCATGGGACAGGGGTCTGCTGAAAGCTGAGGTATGTTGTGAGCCTTAAATCCACTCTGAAATTCGTGTCTCATGTCTGCAATCTGAAGGATTTGGCGGATTCCTGATGCACAATCGGGGCGGGCAATAACACTTGACAGAGGCAGAGCGACTTGATAATGAATTGACCCATACAGGCACGTAGCTCAGGGGGAGAGCACTACCCTGACACGGTAGGGGTCACGGGTTCAAATCCCGTCGTGCCTACCATGGAACTGTGACATTTGGGGGCTGGCGTTTGAGCCAGCCTCTTTTCATTACGGAGAAAAAGGTCAGGGAAAACCGGGACTGTCAAGAGTTGGGTCTTGACTTTTCCCAACCATTCTTGTATCTTACAACAAGTTTCTGGATTTTCTAAGTGATTTCAATAACTCTGACGGAATAGCAGCAAGAATTAATGTATGCCTGCCACTTATTTATGGTCTAAGCGTAGCGTTGTACTTTTAAATCAAGATTCTAATGAGGCATCTGGGGTGGCCATGAGCCTATTTTGGATGCCTTATTTTCTTTGTGTGCGTGAAGGATGAAGAACTTCAGAATTCAACTGAAAGATCAGTTAACAAAAGAAGTGGAAGCAAAGCCTATTTCGGCGCAGGAGGCCTTGCGGCACCTCCATGTGGCAAACTTGGGCAAGGTGATGGCCGTTAAGATAGATGGTGAAAGCCGGGACCTCTCCACTCTGATAGACTCTGATGCGGCACTGGAACCCATTTTCTTGGAGTCAGAAGAAGGCCTTGAGATCTTACGACACAGTACATCTCACGTCATGGCCATGGCCGTCAAAGAGCTTTTCCCTCATGCGAAGGTTACGATTGGACCTGCTATTGACATTTAGGGAAGACGATCTTCCAAAGATCGAAGCAAAGATGAAAGAGATCGTCAAGGCAGATCTCCCCTTCAAGAGAAGCGAAATGACAAGCGAGGAGGCGATTGCACTGTTTAGGGAAGAAGGGGAAGATTATAAGGTGGAAATTATCGAAGACCTGGGTCAGGAAAGGGTTTCCCTGTATACGCAAGGGAGTTTTACTGACTTGTGTCGTGGACCCCACCTTCCTTCTACGGGACGAATAAAGGCTTTTCGGCTGACAAAGGTGGCGGGAGCCTATTGGCGTGGCGATGAGAACAGGGCCATGTTGAGCCGAATATATGGTGTGGCCTTTGCGGAACAGAAGGCACTTAAGAAATATCTCCACAGACTGGAGGAGGCCAAGAAGCGGGATCACGTCAGACTGGGCAAAGAACTTGGCTTTTTCAGTACCCATGAAGAGATAGGGGCGGGTTTGATCGTATGGCATCCTAAAGGGTATATGCTACGGCATATTCTAGAGGACTTTGAGATCCAAGAGCATTTGAAGCGTGGCTACGACATGGTGAAAGGCCCCCAGCTTCTCAAGACAGAGTTATGGAAAAAGTCAGGGCATTTTGAAAACTACCGTGAAAACATGTATTTTACTGAGATCGACGAGCAATCTTACGGTATCAAACCGATGAACTGTTTGGCCCATATGCTCATTTACAACTCCAAAATTAGGAGCTATAGGGATCTGCCCAAGAGATATTTCGAACTGGGCTTGGTTCATCGGCATGAACGATCCGGGGTGTTGCATGGCCTTCTGAGGGTGAGGGAGTTTACTCAGGATGATGCCCACATCATCTGTACTCCGGAACAGTTGGACGGGGAGATAAAAGGCGTTCTTGCTTTTGTAAAGGATGTCATGGACATCTTTAAGTTCGACTATGAACTTGAGGTGAGTACAAGACCGGAGAAGTCCATAGGGTCGGATGAAGACTGGGAACGGGCGACCACTGCCCTAATGAAGGCGATGGATGACAATGATTTGCCATACCAGATTAATGAGGGAGATGGTGCCTTTTATGGTCCCAAGATTGATGTGAAGCTCAAAGACGCCCTGGAGAGAAAATGGCAATGTGCAACAGTGCAGTGTGATTTTACATTGCCAGAGAGATTTGATCTGTTTTATATAGATAAGGATGGGCAGAAACATCGACCTGTTATGATCCATCGAGTGATTCTGGGTGCCCTGGAGAGATTCATAGGTGTGCTCATAGAGCATTACGCTGGCGCTTTCCCCACATGGCTTTCCCCTGTGCAGGCGACTGTCCTCACAGTAACGGACAGAAACATACCACATGGTGAAAAGGTGTTGAAGTCCTTGCTGGATGCGGGTATAAGGGCGGAAGCAGATTTTCGGAACGAGAAGTTGAGTTTAAAGGTCAGAGAGGCGCAGCTCCAGAAGATTCCTTACATGTTAATCATTGGTGATGTGGAATCTGATAAAGGGGGCGTCACGCCTAGACTGAGGAGCGGCAAGAATCTTCCGTTTATGGGCGGAGATGAATTTACCGCGTTAATTGACCAAGAAATCAAGCAAAGGAGGTAGCGGCTATAGTTAAGAAGACAGATTCTATCAGGGTAAATCGTCGGATTCATGCCAAGTCAGTCCGGCTGATTTCCGTGGACGGACGTCAGCTTGGGATTGTGAGCATTCAAGAGGCCCTGGACGCTGCAAGTGAGGATGGGATGGACCTTGTGGAGGTTGCACCCAATTCAGACCCTCCCGTTTGCAGGATCATGGATTATGGTAAATTTAAATACCAAGCCAGCAAGAGAGAACAAGGGGCTCGGAAAAAGGGAAAAGCCTTTCAGGTCAAAGAGATTAAACTCAGACCGCACACTGAGGAACATGATTTAGGGTTCAAGATTCGGAACCTGAAAAAGTTTCTGGACAAGAAAAACAGGGTTAAGGTAACCGTGATTTTTCGGGGCCGGGAACTCGCTTACAAGGAGGTGGGCAGAGAGCTTCTTCAAAGAGTTGCTGAGGAAGTCATGGATGAGGGAACGGTGGAGCAACCTCCCAGAGAAGAAGGACGAAACCTATCCATGTTTATTGTCCCCAAGTAGACCCATCGTCGCGAATTAATAAATCGCTTCAGGATTTTATAAAACGCCCCGCCACAATTCCGGGCGGGGCTTAAAAAAATTCCCATATAACTAGGTTACGCTTACGAAGAATAACATTCCGTTTGCCGGGGCGGCATTATCATATGCAGTCCAAGGGATTGGGATTTTAGAACACGTGACAGAAATGTGGCGAAGTGTTACAAATGTTTAACACAGATGTTAAGATTATGTTTTGTATAGTCGGCTAAAGTAAAGGGAGGATTTAAAATGCCCAAAATAAAGACCAACCGTGGAGCGGCCAAGAGATTCAAGTCTACGGGTTCAGGCAAGATTGTGCGCAACAAGGCCTTTGCCAATCACATACTTACCAAGAAAAGTACCAAGAGAAAGCGCAACTTACGCAAATCCGGTCTCGTCCATTCATCAAATAGGCAAAACATCACGAGACTCATTCCTTATCGGTAAGAGGCCTCCAAGTCTGATCCGTGATAAATGAGCCCTTGAACATCATTATTTGCGAGGGCTTAGTGGAAAAATTATTAGAAGAGGTTCAATTATGCCAAGGGTAAAAAGAGGCTCTAAAGCGAGACAGAGAAGAAAAAAAGTACTGAAAGCTGCAAAAGGTTACAGAGGGGGCCAGAGTAGACTCTTTAAGACGGCATCCATCTCGGTGAACAGGGCGAGGATGTACGCGTACCGGGATAGGAGGGCCAGAAAAAGGGACTTTCGAAGACTCTGGATCGTACGCATTAATGCGGCCGCCCGGGAGAACGGACTCTCTTACAGCCAACTTATGGGGGGACTCCATAAAGCAGGAATTGATTTGGATAGAAAGATTCTCGCTGAAATGGCTGTGAATGATCCTGGGGCCTTCTCTCAAGTAGCCAACATGGTTAAATAGAAAGGAATGGTGGAGTCGACGGATAGGTAGCTCCATTATCCGGCCCCGTTTGTCACCGCAGGCGGGGCCTAAATAATAGTCACTCCGCCCTCGTTTATCGGATTTTAGAATCCGTATTTTTATATCCATCGTAGGGCGGTTTTTCAACCCCTTCCAAGGACTATCCTGATACCTCATGTTCTTCGGTAGGTCGTTGATTCTCTATGGGGTCGTTTCCATTCTAGGAAAAGTTGTGTTGAAATGAGGGAAAAGCTTCTTGAAATGGAAGAAAGGGCACTCAAAGAAATTGAGACCCTGCAGGATCAATCCGGTTTGGAGAAATTCCGGATTGCCTATCTTGGGAAAAAGAGCCCGATTATCCTGGCAATGAAGCAATTGAAGGACTTGCCTGCAGAGCAAAGGCCCGAAGTGGGCCAGTTGGCAAACCGTATAAAGGCCAATTTACTCGGGCTCTATGAAGCGGCGCGAGATAGAATAGAGTCTGAAAGGTCGAAAGAAGCACCCCTTCTGGATATCACGCTTCCGGGCCGAGAACCTGCCAGAGGACATTTCCATCCCATTACCCAAGTGACCAAAGAGATCTGCAACATATTTTTGCGCATGGGATTCAGGATCGTGAAAGGCCCCAATGTGGAACTGGACTATTACAATTTCGAGGCCCTTAATATCCCGCGCGATCATCCGGCCAGGGACATGCAGGATACCTTCTACATTTCCAACAATGTGGTCCTCAGGACCCACACATCTCCTATGCAGGTCCGGGTCATGGAAGAGCAGTCCCCTCCTGTCAGCGTGATTGCGCCTGGCAAAGTTTACAGGAGGGATTCTGACGTGTCCCATACGCCCATGTTTCACCAGGTTGAAGGGCTACTGGTGGACAGGGGGGTGAGTTTTGGTGATCTGAAAGGTACGCTTACCAGCTTTGTGCATCAGTACTTTGGTCGAGATACAGCGCTCCGTTTCAGGCCGAGTTTTTTCCCATTTACTGAGCCGAGTGCAGAGGTGGACATCCAGTGTGTCATATGCGGAGGGGAGGGCTGTCGGACCTGCTCACATACAGGCTGGCTGGAGATCCTGGGGTCGGGCATGGTGGACCCAGAGGTCTATGGGTTTGTGGATTACGATGCTGAGATATACTCCGGTTTTGCCTTTGGCATGGGGATTGAGAGAATCGCCATGCTCAAATATGGTATTGATGATATTCAGCTCTTCTTCAAGAACGATATGCGTTTTTTGCGGCAATTTTAAAGGGTGTGAGAACTTCTCATAATTACTGAGTTGTAAGGTTTGCCGAGACTTGCCAGACAGAAGTCACCTCAATGGAGTACTGGAGTATTGGAGTGTCGGAGTAATGCGTAGAAGAGCTGAATCCCATACTCCATTAATCCATTAATCCATTATTCCAATTGCGGAGCGAAGCGGAGCCGAACCTCTATGCGTGTAAGTCTAAACTGGCTCAAAGATTACGTGAAGATTGATATACCACCCCAGGATCTGGCGGAACGCCTGACCATGTCTGGTCTGGAGGTGGAAGCCCTGGAGCCACTGGGCCAGTCCCTTCAAGATATCCTGGTGGCAAAAATACTATCCATAAAGCGCCATCCTGGTGCTGATCGACTCTTTATCTGTCACATGGATACGGGTGATGAAGAGGTACCCGTGGTCTGCAGCGCACCCAACCTCACGACAGGTGCCATGGTCCCCATGGCCCTTCCAGGCACCCAATTGCCGGGGGGAATGATTGTTGAAGAAAGCCAAATAAGGGGTGAACGCTCTGTGGGTATGCTTCTGGCGGAGGATGAGATGGGCCTTACCGATGACCACACGGGCATCATGATTTTGCCCTCTGACCTCTCACCCGGAGCTAAAGTCCCCGAGGTCGTACCTCTGGAGGATTGGGTGTTTGATATCAGCATTACGCCCAACCGAGCTGATTGCGCCTGCGTCATGGGCGTTGCCAGAGAAATTGCAGCCCTAACAGGTCAGAAACTGAAGCACCCTGAGATAGGACTGGCAGAAGGTGAGACGTCTATTGATGACCTTGCGAGGGTTACCATAGACGATCCCATGGGGTGCCCCCGCTATGCAGCGGGTATGATCCAGGGGGTTGAACTGCGGCCATCCCCTTTCTGGATGCGATATCGTCTCTACGCCTCAGGCGTGAGGGGCATCAATAATGTGGTGGACGTGAGCAATTACGTGATGTTGGAGATGGGCCAACCCTTGCACGCCTTTGATTTTGATCGGCTCAGAGAAAACAGGATCGTGGTCAAAAGGGCGGATGATGGAGAGATATTCAGCACTCTGGATGGGCAGTCCCACACCCTTGACAGGGAAATCCTAATGATCTGTGACGGGGAGCGATCAGTGGCCGTGGCAGGCATCATGGGTGGTCTTAACTCAGAGATCTTTGCAGGATCAACAAATGTGCTGGTGGAGAGCGCCTATTTCGATCCTATAACCATACGCAGGGGCTCGAAAAAATTGGGTCTTTCCACGGAGGCCTCCTACCGATTTGAACGGGGAATTGACATAGAGGGTGTCATCACTGCCTTGCGAAGGGCCATGATGCTCATTCACCAATTAGCAGGTGGCAAGATTATCAAGGGTATCATTGATAATTATCCGAGACCTTTCAGTCCACCGGTCATCGATCTGAGGATTGACAAAACCAATAATTTCCTCGGGACTTCCCTTTCCCAGGAGACCATAGCCGGTTATCTGAGGGCCCTGCAGTTGAACGTGGAAGAGGTGGATTCGAATTTGATGAGAGTCATACCACCCACATATCGCGTTGATATTACAAGAGAAGTAGACCTTATGGAGGAGGTGGCCAGGCTCGAAGGATACGACAGGATTCCCGTGACGTCCCCTCATATAAGGCCGTCGGAAGAAGGGGATTTGCCCGGGTCATGGTGGGTCTTGGTTTTACGGAGATTATCACATACAGCTTCATCTCACCCCATTCGGCCAATTTCTTGAGGGCGGGGAAGGATAGCCCCCTCCGGTCCTTTGTCAAATTGCTAAATCCGCTGACCATAGACCAGTCTGTGATGAGAACCTCCCTCGTGCCGGGGCTTTTGGATGCGATCCGAACCAATACCCTCCATGGAGAGAAGGACCTGAAGCTCTTTGAGTGGGGCAATGTATTCATTCATAATGAAACGGCCGAACTCCCCGAAGAAGAGCCTTGTTTGGGAGCCATCATGACCGGTTTATCGGATCAAAAGGCCTGGTATCGTGGAGTGCGGGACGTGGATTTCTATGACATTAAAGGGGCTCTTGAGGCCCTGGTGCGCGCCCTGGGAGTGGACGGATTTCTGTTCAAAAGGGACCACATTCCGCCCTACTATCATCCTGAGGTTTCGTCTCAAATTTACTTATCAGAGTCCGTCATAGGGCATGTGGGCCAAATTTTGCCCGAAGTTATGAAAAGCTATGATTTGGAATCTGTGGTCGCCTATCTCTTTGAAATGGATATAAAAACACTTTTGGAGCGGATGCCGGAAAGAAGGGCATTTGAGCCCTATACCAGGTTCCCGGCGGTTTTCAGGGATATTTCGTTGATCGTGGGCCGGGGCG
>SMTZ1_10004952_pt1 | contig 13385 bp, 12 predicted proteins | sample DeeMarSWOR136_30_FD_25667 | JGI IMG/M metagenome (IMG submission 25667) | reverse complement strand
TAAAAACCTTTCTGCTAGTTTAGTTCAGCCACTAGTCTCTCCAGAGTTGCTTCTACCTGTAAGATATGCTTCAAGGTTTCCTCTGAGCCCTCAAATTTCCTCGTTGTTTCTCGGCACTGCTTTAAAACGTCTTGGAAGGCTCTTCGGTAACTAAATCTCTCCAAGCACTCACCGATTCTCTCGGTTCTACCGAAGAGGCTTAAAAGCCAAGCGATTCAACGAACATTAATGTCCTGAACAGACCCGAGTGAAAGTGAAAGTAGCAATTCTTTACAGTAATAAAATCAAAAAGGTCATCAAAAAAGACCTTTTGGATAAAATAGTGGCTGGGTAAAAAGAGTTACTCAGTGATTGTTTCAAATTCAATGTTTATCGGTATGTTATCCTTAAAGATAGATACGACTGGACAGTTTGCTTCGGTTCTCCTCCAGACAGCGTTAAGTTTTTGTTCTCTCGCTTTGGAAGTTACTGTGATTTTCATGTTCACACCAGTTAATCTAGGCGAATCCGCGGGCTTGTCTGCTTCTGCTACAACCTCCATTTTGCTGATTTCAACATTGCTTTTCTTGCAAACGTCGGCAAATATTGTCACTGCACAGTCAGCCAGAGACATAATCGCCAACTCCAATGCTGATGGTCCTGTGTTGTCTCCGCCTTTTGCGGTGCCTAGGTCCAAAACTACGCTGTGTCCTCTCGTATTGTCTGCGATTGTCTGGACATTTTTAACCAATTTTGCGGTTGCTTTAATTGTGGGCATATTTTTTCACCAATATTTCTAGTCTTCTGTTTTCTAGGTTTAAATATCTATTGTTGATTAAAAAGAAACTTTAACAGCAAAGATTGACCAACCTACAATTCGCCTTCTCCAATATGAGAAGTAAAAAAACTTGATTTAGCTAATATCGCTTCCTAAAGCATAACGTTACAGCAAAGTTTTCCCAAATAATATATTGTGTTTTAACTGAAACCTTAGTGAGGATTGATATATTGACTAAAAAAAGTATTTTCACGGAAAAGGCTCCCAAGCCTGTGGGTCCCTACTCGCAGGCTGTAATCAGCGGCGATTTTGTTTTCGTTTCGGGTCAAATTGCCATTGATCCGAAATCCTCAAAGGTTATTGATGGCGGAATTGAGGCGCAAACAGTTCAGGTGCTGGAGAACCTGAAGAACATCCTTGAAAGCATAGACCTAAGTTTAAGCGATGTCGTGAAAACTTCGGTGTTCCTCAGTAACCTTAACGACTTTCAAGCTTTCAATCGGGTCTACAGCAGATATTTTGACAAAAATCCGCCAGCACGAACCACAGTACAAGCAGGTCTCATGGCTGGTGTTCTACTAGAAATCGACGCTATAGCCAAAAAAATCTAGAACTCAACAAAGAGGATAGAAAAAGGGAGTTTATCCCCTTACTCTACGTGTACCCTGAAGAGGTCTATATCTTCCGCCATCTCTCGTGTGCTCTTCAAGAACTCTCTGGTTGCCCGCTCTACATCCTTCGATTGTGTTATGTATCTTCCAACAATGATGATGTCTGCCCCGTTTGCCAACGCTTCAGGCGCTGTTTCAGGAGTAACTCCGCCAGCAACGGCTACCAAAAACTTCTTGCCCTGGAATGTCTGCCGCATCTCTTTGATTAGGTCCCAGCGTGTTTTGCCTGTTTTCTCCGCATCTATGGCTCGATGTAGAATCGCAACGTCAGGCAATGTTTTGAGTGACCGAAGTTTCTCAACAGGGTCGTCGACGTTCATCAAATCCATTATTGCGTAGATTCCCAGCCTTTTTGCTTCTTCGATGAATTTGTCGATAGTTTCTGGGGGTGCTAAACCCGCGACTACAACGGCGTCGGCTGTTTCCTCGAAGGCTATGTCAACTTCTACTTTTCCGACATCCAACGTCTTCAGATCCGCTACGATAAACATGTCTTTCGCCACTTTCCTCAGTTCACGGATGACATTCACGCCATACTTCTTCAGCAGAGGTGTGCCAACCTCCAGTATGATTCTGTCGCTCTCCGGCAGTTCACTTATGATCTTCTTCACACTTTCAATGCTGGGAATGTCAAGGGCTATCTGCAGGTAGGGCGGTCTCCACAGCCTAGGCACGTTGAAGCCCATTATCGGATGCTTTGCTCTGTCCTTGTCATACATGATTTTCTTCAGCGAAGGATAATTATCTAAAGCTCTCTTCAAAGCCAGTTTTGTGGCTCCATAATTATAATGATAGATGCTGCGGTAATCCTTAGCTTGCGGATGAATAAATACGCTGCATATGATCACCCATTCATCAACCTTATCCTCCGGAATAATCCCCTCCTCCACAGCGTCAGCCACCGCCTTTGCCACAGCTGCCTGAGCAGGACCAAAAATTTTTCCTGTCTGTTCCATGTTTTTTACAGTGACCTTTGGCACAAGAAGAGTGTGAGGTTTAGGTGGAAGATTCGGTCTAATAACTGCCAGAAGCGGAGTGTGACCAGCAGACAAGTTCGACAAGCCATTGGCAAAAGCTTCCCCAATAGGTCCTTCCTTGTCTCCAATCAATAAATCTATGTGGGCGACTTCTGTTCCTTCGCCCATCAAAGCTTCGCCAATCAGATAAGTATGCTCTTTGCGTTTCGGTGCTTCTTCGAAAAATAGTTTCCTCTCATCTACATCCGAAAAGTCAACATCAAATTCTCTCATCCATTGATATAGGGTGTCACGGTGAATGCCCATAATTTCGGCTGTACCCTTTATTGTCGGTTTTGTCGACCTGTTTCCCCGAGACTTTCTTATTTTCCTTTCCTCTTTCTTAGCTGTCGCTAGCAAATTGATTAATTCTTCTTTTGTTTCCGGTTTTTTGCCGTCATATTCCGACACAATACCACTCTCTATGAGAGGATTTCACTGATCACCTATAAAAATATGTCGGACCAAACCTAAAGGTCTTTAATGAATCCGACACTTTTTTGAGGAAAAACTTTTTCGGAAAGAATTTTTTCGACAATTTTCTGTTGTTTTTCCACTCGCCAATTGCCGGAGACCTAAATTGTGATGAGCAAGTTCAAAAGTTTTAAACCATTTGACAAATTTTTATCACTATTCAATTTTATGTGATTGAAAGAGATGTGTCTATTATAATTAAGTTTAGCTTTGAAATTCGAAGAATCGAACCTATTATCTTCTGTGCTGTTTTGCCTTGTTCAGCTTTTTATTTTGGTCTTGGATACGTCTCTTCGCGTCTTTTCTTTTCGTCTATCGCTTCTCTAATCCATTCTGAAGGCTTTCCAACTGTCCTCAAGAACTTCAGTTGGTCAGTTCGAAGGCGCACGCCGTAATGAAGCTTCTTTTTGCTCATTGGTTGAACCATTTTTAATCAAGATTATAAATAAAGAAAAGTTTTGTGAAAACAAAATATTGATTTACAATACATCGTTTCTTCGCAGGAGATCGTTAACAGAAATTGGCGCAATTTTTCCGTGAAAAGATATAAATAAGTGACGTCATGCTCAGAAACCAACGAATTACCCTTAAGATTCTGGGAGGAAGACTGATGGTGGAATATGACTTCTTAAAATCAGCTCTTGGGTTAATCAATGCCAGCGAGACCCATGAACGATATCGGGGAGAAGAATGTATAAATTTGATTGCAAGCGAGGGGCTCAAGTCTCCGGCAGTGGAAGAGATGTTGGGTTTGTCGCAGGACCTAGAGTCCAGATACGCTGAAGGAGAGAATGACCTTGAGGGTCACGTTAAAACGCGGCATTATCAGGGACAGAAATACATAACCCAAATTGAGAATTACGCAGCGGATCTGATGAAAGACCTGTTTGGGTGTAATTGGACTGATCTGAGGCTCGTTTCAGGCACCCACGCGAATCTTGCCACCTTCAAAGGTATCTCGTTGGTGACAAAAAATAACCGGATGGTGGTTTTGCCTCTTAGCGCTGGGGCTCATATTACTCATGACTATTCCGGTCTAGCCGGCAGGGTTTTGGGGTTGGAGACTATCAATCATGCTTACGATGTAAACGAATTGAATATTGATCCCGAAAAGTCTGCTATTATAATTGACGCAACTAGACCTGGCATAGTGACTTTCGGAGGTAGCGTCTTCCAGTTTCCTCATCCTATTAAGGAGCTGGCAAAGGTTGCTAAGGAGACGGGCGCTTACATTGTGTATGACGCAGCCCATGTCTTGGGTTTGATTGCCGGCGGAGAATTTCAGGATCCTTTTGGGGAAGGAGTGGATTTCATAACTGCATCGACCCACAAGACTTTTCCAGGACCTCAAGGCGGGGTTATCCTCGCGAACTGTGAAGATGAGAGGATGAAAAAGGCGATTAAGAAAGTGCAACAGGCGGTCTTTCCAATGACTACCTCAAACACCCATCTTGGGAGACTTCCTGCCTTAGGCTTAGCAGCCTTGGAACTGAAACTTTATGGTAAGGAGCTTGCTAAGCAGACGGTCAGGAACGCTCAGACGGCGGGCAAGTATCTGTTCGAAAATGGTGTGAAGGTTCTGGGGAAAACGAATGGGTTTACACGGTCTCATCAGATTGCTGTTGACGTTCGATATTATGGTGGAGGACAAAAGATTGCTTCAAGCCTTGAGGACGCCAATATTATTTTGAACAAGAATCTTCTGCCCTATGATAATCAGCACAACCGTAGTGACCCGTCGGGTCTCAGGATAGGTTTTCAGGACGTGACACGAAGAGGCTTCAAAGAAGGAGACATAGAATACCTGTGTTCCTTGATGTTGGATGTCATGAAGGGCAAGAAGAAACCCGTTGTAGTGAGAAATGATGTCATTAAATTGAGGAAGAGCTTCAGGGAGATCAAATACTGTTTTCAAAATGTCAACGAAGCTAAAGAACATCTTAGGAAATATATTTAAGCATTCAAGAATTAGGCGGGTTTGCACTAAATAAAGCTGTTCAAGTCTATCTTTCCACTACGATAATCTTTTATATGAGAAGATCTTCTGTCTTCTCAAGCAAAGGAAATTGGGCCTATGAATAGCCATTCGATGACTACTAACAATTCTTGGCGCTTCTATAATTTTGGCTATTTCTTTTATAATTAGGCCCAGTTAGCTGAAATTTAACGTCTTTAGCTTTCTGGGCTTCATGGAGGGTTTAGTTGTTATGAAAGAAAATCATGAAAAAAACCGCAAGAGAATAGTGGTTAAATATGGAGGATCCAGCCTCGCAGATCACGAACGGATATTGAGGGCAGTTACGGCAGTTACTGAAGAAGCAAAGAAGGGTACCCAAATCGCCGTGATTGTTTCGGCTATGGGAAAGACAACTGACACGCTCTTTCATGCTGCCAAGAATGCCTCTAATGGCAAGGTAAAGAAGAGAGAATTAGATGAGATTCTGGCTATGGGGGAAAGAACCAGCATCCGAATTATCTCCGCAGCCTTGAAAGCACAAGGAGTGAACTCCCGTTACGTGGACCCCCACGACCCAGAATGGCCAATCATAACAGATGATGCTTTCTCTGACGCAAACCCAATTTTGGATATATGCTATGAAAGAGTTAGACAGAACGTGCTTCCTCTTGTAGAGAAAGGCGTCATACCTGTGATTGCTGGCTTTGTGGGAAGAACAAAAGACAACAAAGTAACTACTTTGGGGAGGGGTGGAAGCGATACAACCGCCTTCATCTTAGCGAAGGCTTTGGAGGCTGATGAGCTCATCATGGTTACCGATGCTGAAGGAATTATGTCTGCCGATCCCAAGGTAATAGGCAACCCGAAAAGGATTCCAGAAATTGATGTGAACACTTTGGTGGGGTTAGCGGATTCGGGCACAAAATTCATTCACAGGAAGGCTCTGAGATACAAGGATTCGTCAGTAAAAGTTAGGGTTATCAAGCACAGTCACGGAAATCTGAACGCAGAAGGCACCGTAATCAAAGGAGTTCTCTTAACAGAGCTGGATGTAGCTCTGGCAAGCCCGTTTCCTGCCATGTCTATTACAGTTGTAGGAGAAGGCGTCTCTGAACAGCCTCAAGTAATAAAGGAGTTAACTGAAACAGTGAAAAACCACGCAGAATTGTTGGGGTTGTCCGTGAACTATAACTCCATGATACTCTACGCTTCAGAGAACTTGAATTCGAATCTTCTTCTCGAAAAAGTTCATGAAGTAATTTTGAAACACGAGGAAACCCTAGCCATGTCTATCAGAAAACAACTAGCCTTCCTCAAGATCAAGGGTGTCGATCTGGAAAAGACGCCTGGTCTCACAGGAAGAATAGCAGAGGCTCTGAGATTGAACGCCATCAATATCTTCGGTCTGATGACAATCACATCCAGCATTATGCTATTCGTAAACTGGAAGGAAAGGGAGAAAGTCATAAAATTAATTAGGAATGCTTTAAAAGGTGACTAAAAATGTTGAAAGCAGCTGTTTTAGGAGCAACAGGCAATGTCGGCCAGATTTTTGTCCAACTGCTAGACGGGCACCCATGGTTCAAGGTCTCAGTTGTGGCAGCCTCTGAAAGAAGTAAAGGAAGAATATACGGTGAGGCATCAAGATGGAGACAATCATCATCCATTCCTGAAGCTGTCGCCCAGTTGGATGTGGTAGACATAAAACCAAAAGCTGTTAAGGATGTTGACATAGTCTTCTCAGCCTTGCCCTCCGATGTAGCCAGAAAAGTAGAGGAAGATTTCGCCTCGGCAGGGTACGTTGTGGTGAGCAACGCCTCTGCCCATAGAATGGACCCTGATGTTCCTATGATAAATCCTGAAATAAACTGCAGCCACGTCAGCCTCATTGAAGAACAACGCAGAAAAAGAAAGTGGGACGGCGCCATCGTCACAAACCCCAACTGCAGCACAACTGTTCTATCACTCGCCCTGAAACCAGTCTACGACAATTTCGGCATCAACAGCGTCATCGTATCCACGATGCAAGCAATCTCGGGCGCTGGATACCCGGGTGTAGCCTCCATGGACATCGTAGATAACGTTATTCCATACATCGGGGGAGAGGAAGAAAAGATGGAGACTGAAATGCAAAAAATATTGGGGTCTCCTTCAGAACCAGCAGATTTCAAGGTCTCGGCCAGTTGCCACAGGGTTCCAACAATTGATGGTCACATGGAAGCTGTCTTTGTAGATACGAAAAAGGAGGCGGAACCCAATGCCGTGGCAGAAGCTATGGAGAACTTTGTTGGGGAACCGCAAAAACTCAATCTTCCATCAGCCCCAGAAAAGCCCGTCATTGTTATGAAAGAAAATGATCGACCGCAAACCAGACTGGACAGAATGGAGGGAAAGGGCATGAGCACCGTAGTGGGCAGAATCCGAAAGGATCCCGTGTTGAATGGGGTGAAATTTTTGGCTTTGGGTCACAACACCATAAGGGGAGCCGCTGGATGTGGTGTGCTCAATGCAGAATACTTGAAAGCAAAAAACTTCATCTAGAGGAGAGGAAACATTTGGAATCAGGCAAGAAAAGACGCCTAAACAGAATCTTCCAAAAAGACAACCGAACCGTTATTGTTCCCATGGATCACGGCGTATCAATCGGTCCAGTTATGGGACTGGTGAACATGCAGAGTATCGTTGACAAGTTAGTGCTTGGGGGTGTTGACGCGGTTGTTATCAACAGGGGCATCGCAAAAAGTGTTGACACTGGAAATGCTGGATTAATTGTTCACTTGTCCGGAAGCACAAAGCATTGTCCCGACCCCAACAGTAAGGTTCAAATCTGCTCTGTGGAAGATGCTGTTAGATTAGGGGCAGACGCCGTTTCTGTGCATGTTAATGTAGGCGCCAAACAGGAAGATCGAATGATTACAATGCTGGGCAACGTAGCCTGTGAGTGCGATGATTACGGTATGCCATTGCTGGCTATGATGTATCCGCGAGGTCCGAGCATAAAGAATCAACACGCCGTGGATGTGGTGGCTCATGCGGCTCGCTTAGGGGCAGAGTTGGGAGCCGACATAATAAAAACAAACTATACTGGCGACGCTGAATCCTTCAAAGAGGTGGTCCGCAGTTGCCATGTTCCAGTAATTATTGCGGGTGGCCCAAAAGTGGAGACCTCTAGAGAGGTCTTGCAGATGGTGAGTGACTCCCTGAAAGCTGGAGGCGCAGGTGTCTCAATTGGCAGAAACGTGTTTCAACATGAAAACCCCACAAAGATGGTTAAGGCTCTTTCAGCCCTTATACACCGAGAGTCATCAGTTGGCGAAGCCATAAAGATTCTTGGTGAATCAGAATGAAAGAACTGTGGATCGAAATAGATGAGTCGCTTCCCGACGACCAGAAAAGTATGTTGTTGAATTCTGCTGCTCAATTCTGTGATGCCGTGTTGGTTGCTGCAAAGGATGTAGAGAATGCCAAGAAGACTGGATGTAATGTGTCTTCAGCTTCTGGGGAACCCGACATTAACGTTGTTTCAATCTTCAACAGGGAAAAAGTGAAGGAGCTCAAGATTAAGGGGAGAAGTATCGCTGTAAAAGTGACCATCGAAGGCAAGGAGGACGAAGAAACTGCCATAGAAGCGGCAGATCTTTCACCCGAATATATGATAGTTTACACTCCCGACTGGAAAATAATTCCTCTAGAAAACCTCATCGCCAAGACCCGAGGAAAAACCAAACTGCTCGCACAAGTTTCCAGCGCAAAAGAAGCAAAACTGGCATTAGAAACTCTGGAGCTGGGAGCTGATGGAGTGGTCTTGAAAACAGCTGATCTTGAACAACTTAAGGAAACAGCGGATTTCGCCAAGAAGGAGTCTCCCAAACTTGGGTTGGTTACTGTCAAGGTCGTTGAGTTGAAGGAGATTGGAACAGGCGCCAGAGTCTGCATCGACACATGTGATCTCATGAAGCCTGGAGAGGGAATTCTTGTGGGTTGCCAATCATCCGGTTTGTTCCTAGTTCAGGCTGAGGTTCATGAAAGCCCATACGTGGAGACGCGTCCCTTTAGAGTAAACGCTGGGCCTCTCTCACTGTACACTTTTGTTTCCTCCAGTAGGACGAGATATTTATCGGAGCTGAAGGCTGGGGACGAAGTTCTCATAGTGGATAGGGAAGGAAAAGTCAGGTTAACTAATGTTGCGCGAGCGAAGATTGAGTGGAGACCTATGCTTCTCATCGAAGCGGAATATAAAGGAAAAAAGATCAAGACGATCGCCCAGAACGCCGAAACCATAAGAGTTGTGACTCCGGAAGGCTCTAAATCAGTTACGGAACTAGAGAAAGGCGACAAAATTTTGGCTCACGTGGAAGAGGGCGGCAGGCACTTCGGGACATTGGTGAAAGAAGAAGCTGTGATAGAGCGTTGACAATCAAAGTCTGCGTCTCAGTTCCTCCTAAGACAGTTGATGAAGCATTTTGTTTGATAGAGAACGCTGAGGCTCAGCATGCAGACTTGATTGAAATAAGGCTTGACAGCCTCAAAAACCATGACCGCATCGCAGATATTCCACGCTGCAGCAAGACGCCCCTGATTGCAACAAACAAATCAATGGAACATCACGGCAGATTCTCGGGAAGCGAAAACGAACGCCAAAAAATTTTGATGGACGCAGCCAGAAACGGTTTCGAATACGTGGATGTAGATTTGTCCACCCCTAATATCGGGAAATTAGTTGGCAACCTGCATGAAGTGGGAGCAAAAACAATAGTTTCATATCATGATTTCGACCGGACTACTAAGTTGTCACAGTTGAATAAGGTTCTTGAAGTGGAAATTGCTTTGGGAGCTGAGATCTGCAAAATCGTAACCACAGCCAGACACGTCGAAGACAACTTAACAATCTTAGATTTTGTTTCAAAGGCTTCCAAAAAAGCTAAAATTGTCTGTTTCGCGATGGGAGAACTCGGCAGGTCCTCCCGTTTGTTGTCTCCGGTCTTCGGCGCCTTCTTCACGTTTGCTTCTATTGATGAAAAAAGAAAAACGGCAGAAGGACAACTAACTATTCAGGAAATGAGGCGAGCATACGAGATTCTGGGGCTAAGGTAACAATGAAAATTTCCGGAAAAACTAGGGTTTGCGCAATCATCGGCAACCCAGTAAGCCATTCCTTAAGTCCCGTAATGCATAACGCCGCCTTCAAAAAATTAGGATTAAACCTAGTTTATGTGGCTTTCAAAGTAACAAGAAACGAGTTGAAAGACGCAATTTCAGGCGCAAGAAGTTTGGGTCTGCAAGGATTAAACGTGACCATGCCCCACAAAAACGCTGTCATAAAATACTTGGATGAAACAGAGTCGACAGCAAAAGCCATCGGCGCAGTGAACACAATCCTGAACGAGCAAGGAAAGCTTACCGGTTTTAACACGGACGGCAAAGGCGCCATGATTGCCCTGCAAGAAAATGGCATATACCCAGAAGAAAAGAAATTGCTACTTCTCGGAGCGGGCGGCGCAGCAAAAGCTATAGCCTTTCAGGCAGTGCAAGAGGTTGAGGAATTGGTTATCGTTAACAGAACCTCAAAGAAGGCAGAAAAGTTAGCTGAATTGTTATGCAAGAAATTTGGCAACAAAGTGAAGGGCGGAACGCTCTCAGCTGAAGTTCTGAAGGAAGAACTGAAAACCACTGATATTCTTGTCAACGCTACCTCGGTTGGTATGCATCCGGACATTAACAAGAGTCCAGTTCCGTCGGATTTACTGCGTTCAGATTTGTGCGTGATGGATATAATCTATAATCCTTTGGAAACCAAGCTTTTAACAGACGCAAAGGCAGCTGGAGCTAAGGTTGTGTCGGGTCTTGAGATGCTGCTTTATCAGGGAGCTGTCGCCTTCGAAATCTGGACAAAGTGTCCGGCTCCAGTTGAAGTGATGAAGAAGGCTGCCTTGAACAAACTTACGGAACAGGGTGTCCACCATTGAGGAGAAGAGCTGAGGCGATATCTCACGGTGCAGCCACAATAATTAATGCTATAGCAATAGGCAAGGGAGCAGCAGTAGGAGTAGACCTATGGACAAAAGCCTCCGTCACACTTACGGACGAACCCGATATTGTGAATGTTAAGATTCTGTCGGATTCTTCTGAAGACCCTGTTTTGGCACAAAAGACTGTTGAGAATGTTCTCAAATTTTTTGGGTTAGAAAAGGAGTTTGGTGCCAAAGTTGAAACCCAGTCGAACATTCCAGTGGCAAGGGGGTTAAAGAGTAGCAGTGCGGCGGCGAACGCGATAGCCTTGGCAACCGTTGCAGCCTTGGAACGTAGCTTAGATGATGTTTCTTTGGTGAAGCTTGGTGTTGACGGGGCAATTGACGCAAAGGTTACTATAACCGGAGCCTTCGATGATGCCTGTGCCTCATATTTTGGCGGAGTCGTAATCACTGATAATCTAGAACGAAAAATCATTAAACGCTTCGAACTAACTGAAGCCCCAGCCATCCTCTTTTATGTTCCATCTAAAAAAACCTATACAGCGGATTCAAACGTGAAACGAATGAAAACCATGGCTTCCGTTGTCAAGATAGCCTACAGAGAAGCCTTAAACGGTAATTACTGGGCAGCCCTAACCTTGAACGGTTTAATCTACTCTTCAGCACTAGGCTACGATTCATCCCCTGCCGTAGACGCTCTCACAGCAGGAGCCTATGCTGCTGGCTTGTCCGGAACTGGACCCGCGGTTACAGCCATCGTTCCTATCGATAAGGTAGACCTTGTGAAAGAGGTTTGGCAGAAGCGTGAGGCAGAAATTTTGGAGGCTCGAATCAACCAGGAGAAAGCCAAGGTGGTAAGCTGAAAAATGGATGTTATAGTCGAGAAAACCCGTCATCTGGAGGGCGTGGTTTTGGCTCCTCCATCAAAAGCTTTCACTCACCGGATACTCATAACCGCATCACTGTCAAATGGAATCTCACAAATCTTCAATCCTCTAATCTCGGATGACACTCAAGCCACCCTAGAGGCAATAAAGGCGCTTGGAGCAGAAACAGAATTACATGAAAATCGCTGGACGATTCACGGACAAGAAAAACTCAATACGCCTGACCATCCCATAAACTGCAGAGAGTCAGGGTCAACTCTTCGTTTTATGATTCCAGTTGCAGCCCTTGCACCTGGACCTTCAACATTCCTTTTTGGGGCATCCTTTGAGCAGAGACCGGTGGCGCCCCTTCTAGAAAGCCTTAAGGAACTGGGAGTCGAATCTGCTGTTCAAAGAAACGGTTCATCTGTTGAGGTTTGTGGAGGGGGAATCAAGGGAGGAATAACTTCGATAAGGGGCGACATAAGTTCTCAGTTCATCTCTGGATTATTGTTTGCTTGTCCAAAGGCAAAGGAAGACACTGAAATTGCTGTCACAACCATGCTGGAGTCTAAAGATTATGTTGAAATGACCCTTGAAGTTCTCGTCAAGCATGGTCTCGAAGGTGCTGTAACCAATGATCTTTCGCGCCTGTGGATTCCCTCCAATCAAGTCTATAGGCCCTGCGATCATATTGTTCCGGGAGATTTTTCGTCTGCAGCTTTTCTTTTGGCAGCCGCGGCGGTTACTTCATCACGGGTAACAGTGAAGAATCTTCAGTATCTATCATCTCAGGGGGACAGGGCAATACTGGGTATACTTGAGGAGATGGGGGCATCAGTTAAGATAGGAGACGATTCTGTGGATGTTGAAGGGGGACAACTTGTTGGGGTTGATATCGACGCTAAGGATATCCCTGATTTGGTTCCTGTTTGTGCTGTTCTTGCGTGTTACGCTGAGGGGCGTTCGGAGATATATAACGCGAAGCGGCTTCGATACAAGGAGTCAGACCGTCTCGATTCGATAAGCACAGAACTGAAGAAGATGGGAGCTGACATCATAGTGAACGAGGACGGCTTAACAATAAACGGCTCATGTTCATTACATGGAGCAACTATTGATCCCCACAATGACCACAGGATCGCCATGGCATGTGCCGTAGCAGCTCTTGGAGCCAAGGGCAAAACAAAAATTCAAAACATTGAATGTATAAATAAGTCGTATCCGCAGTTCTTCAGTGATCTGCGTGTGTTAGGAGCGAATGTCGTTGGGATCTAATTCGATAGGAAAAGAATTCGTTGTAACTTGCTTCGGCGAGAGCCACGGCAGATGCGTCGGAGCAGTCATAGATGGATGTCCAGCTGGTCTTCCCCTAACAGAAGAGGATATTCAGAGAGATTTAGACAAACGATTGCCGCCTAACAGGGAAATCGTTTCTGCCAGAAGAGAAAAGGACAAAATTGAGATTCTCTCCGGAACTTATGATGGTTTTACTACTGGTGCTCCGATCTGCGCTTTGGTGTGGAATGAGCAGGTTATTTCTGGGGATTACGATTCGATAAAGGATAAACCCAGACCTGGACACGCTGACTATCCTGCCAGAGTCAAGTATATGGGATTCAATGATTATCGTGGCGGAGGAAGGTTCTCTGGCAGAATCACTGTGGCTTTC
>SMTZ1_10004951_pt1 | contig 13386 bp, 12 predicted proteins | sample DeeMarSWOR136_30_FD_25667 | JGI IMG/M metagenome (IMG submission 25667) | reverse complement strand
TGATTGGTGCCGGTTTTGGACATGGAAAAGGTATGTGCCAGTGGGGGGCAATTGGACTTGCACTAAAAGAAAAATCTGCCAAGGAAATTCTTGGTTTTTATTATCCCGGACATATCTTAAAGAAAATATATTAATCCAATGAATGGCTTTCTAAAGAAAAGATTTCTAATAAGTTATTTCGGTATATTTTTGTTATCGGGCCTGATATCACTGCAGGCACAGATGTCAACCGACCTGAAAGATTTTATCTGGAATAGAGATTTTAAAGAGTTGCTAGATTTATACGCCGATGAGAAAATTATATTGACAGATGAGGGTGACTATACTAAAAGGATAGCCGCTCGCCCTTACCATGAAAAAGAAGGTATGCGGATTCAATTATTTGCAGGATCCGATTCTATTAATGCACTAAAGGTAGCTTCGGATATAACTGCTCTAAACTTAGACTCTGTTTATGTTTTAAAAGAAAACGATCTTTATAAAGTACAACTTGGCAATTTTACCGAACGAATTGAAGCGGAAAAAATGCTGAATCGGCTCTATTTTGTTGGGATTACTAATGCCTGGATTGTAAAAGGAACTATCCACGAACCCAAAAAGGAGCAGGAGAAACTCATTGCTACAAGTGTATCAGACAGCGATGAGACTAATTTAATGGTCTATGCAATCCAGGTTTTTGTAACGCGAAGTCATGATAAAGCGCAGTTACTTTCTAATCGGTTATCTCAAACTCTTAAAGAGAGCATAAGAATCATAAAGCAGGGAGAATACTGGAAAATCATAGTTGGGAGTTATACATCAGAAGAGATCGCACGGAAAAAATTGAATGAAATTAGGGAAGCTGGCTTCCCAGACGCATGGTTGTCTCAGGTTGCTGAATAATGAATTACGAAAGGGATTAATCAAAAAAATTATTTCATATCACTTGACGAAATCTATATTTCTCTGATAATTTATCTTCATAAGATATTAAAATTTCACAGAATTTGTTTGCAAGACTCATATTAATTTGAGGAATTCACAATTAGTATTAAATAATCTCCTCTGTATTTTGGTATTTATTTCAGCAATTGATGCTTTAGAAGCTTTATATAATGAGATTTTAATGAAAATCTAATAAGCTAAAATTTTAGTAAATTTAGTCACCTACATTTTATTCTCACTCTATTATTTTGGTAATTCTCATCAGATTATTTTATATCTTCTGGAATTCGACAGTAAATACTGATGTAAAATTGTTTTTATAGAATCATCACCTTAAATTTCATTATATATTTTAGAGTGTTAAAATAAATTGAATATAAATATTGTTAAATAATTGGTTCTTTATTAATGAATATATTCACTAAGTTAGTTTATTGGAATGTTATAACTCTCATTTTTACCATAATATTTTCTATAATAGGTTGTGAAAAATTCACAGGATATCACTATTCAGTAGAAGAATTCGAGCTAATTGCTGAAATTCATGGTAAAGTAACAAATATTTATACAATGGAGCCCGTTTATCTGGCAAAGGTCGATATTGGATCAATTATCACACAAACTGATAAAAATGGTGAGTATACGATTTATTACAAACTCGATGAAAGTGAAAACAGGGATAAACCAGTGCCGGTCAAGATAAACTCTCCAAACTATCAGGTTTACATAGACTCTTTAATTTTATATCCAACAAAGAATACATTAGATGTAAAATTAGTCTATGCTGCACCAATCATCCAAAAACAAATCCTATATGAGTGGCATCAGCTCAAACCAACCGAATTCGATTCAACCCATTATGATACTTCGTATGTTTGTCAGGTATTAGTATATGATTATCAGGGAGAATCTGATATTCAGAAGGTTGTTATCGATTTTGTATATCATGATGTGGTTCTGAATTTACCTCGATTTGATACTGTTACCATGAATTATGCCCAAAAGGAATCAGAAAATGCCGCATATTTCCATAAGTACTATAAAATAATTTCGGTAACGAATTGGCAGTTCCAGAATAAATGTTCCATAAAAGCATTCGATAAATCAGGATACTACGGATCATCAATTGCCAAGTCAACATCAATTGAGGATTCTTTATTAATTCCATTAGAAGAGCAATGAGTGCCTGTAAAACATGAACAAAAAAAACATTTACCTTATTTTTATAGCACTAATTACCTTATTTCCAGTACGGTCTCATCCTAAGATCTGGGAAGGACATGTACATAGAAGTGACTCAAATGAACCTTTGCTAGAAGCTAATGTTTATTTAACCCAAACCAAGTGTGGTACAGTAACTGATAGCGAAGGATATTTTCATCTGGAATGTCACTCTTATCATTTTCTTGACAGTTTAAAGATAAGTTATTTAGGATTTTATGACTATATCATCCCACTTGAATCATTTCAACATCAGTCTACCATTTATCTTAATCCCAAAAACCTGGATTTGGTGGATGCCATTCTGGTTCAAGGGGAAAGAATCAATATTTTAAGACAGGATATACCACATAAAACTATAGTTATTGAATTCGAAGAGATTGAACGATATGGAAGCAGTGAAATTGCGGATATATTTAAACCTCTACCAGCGGTTCAGGTTGAAGGCAACGATCTAGACGGTAGGACAATTCAAATTAGGGGAAGTGATCCTGAGGAAGTTAATGTTTATGTAGACGGAATATTAATTAATCATCTCCAAATGAATAATGCTGCAGACTTATCCCTAATACCAGTAGAAAGTATTGATAATATTGAAATTGTAAAGGGAGGGAACCTCGCTTTTCTGGGAGGTGGTGCCTTTGGTGGCGTAGTAAATATTACAACACGTAAAAAAGTTGAAGAAAAAATATCTATTAAGGCAAAATTAGGTAGTTTCCAAACGAAATATCTGATTAGTAGACTTAATTTTCTATTATCGCAAAAGTTTAGTATTAATTATTTCGGACAGTTTAATCAATTCTCTCCGGAGATCGAATACTTTCCTGATGAAAAATATTCAGATAAAACTTCAAGCAGAGATATTAAGACGGAAAAGCAGAATCATCATTTAAATTTTAACTATTTTTTACAATCCGGACAATTGACCAGTACTTTTATTGGTTACTTTTTAACTTATGACAAACCAGCCTGGACCAGTAAATTTAACAACTATCTGTCCGCATTAACATATAAGGGCACTATTCTGGGAGTCAACAATTTCGATATCAATCTAAATTATTTAAATAGCAATAATAAAGTTTTCAGAGAACAAGTAGGTTCTACCAGGTATATTTCAAAATATCTATCGAATCGTTTAAATATTCGAATTGCCAAACAATTTGGGAGTCACAACAAAAGTCTACAACTCTATTCTGAATATTTTCATGATGAACTGATAAATAATTTAAAAGTGCAATTTTTGGGTTATGAAAATAATCTCTATCATGCTGATGTGTATGACAACCGCCTTAGTGGAGCTGCGGTTCTATCATTTAGTGACCAGGTTAGTCAGCAGCAAAATCTACACGCGAAATTTTATGCTGGCTCTCGGGTTGACTTTCTGGCAAATGGAGATAATGATATAACCAATATGATCGGGATTCAATTTGACTTTAAAAGAAAAAATATGGTCATTTCTCCCAACTTTAATTACGGCCAAAATATCAAATATCCCACATTATTGGAAAATGCCTACCTTCAAGATATTACCGGGACAGTATCCTCGGACTCTATTAGAAGATTGGAACCTGAGTACAGTACCGGAGGAGACATTGGGATAAGTTTAAAACTAAAACCTTCTTATAACTTATTAAACCAAGTTGATTTTGATTTTAGCCTCTTTTCGCGGATTGTTTATAACAAAATTCTGAGAAGACCCTTCGATGACATCATAGCCCAAATTCCAACTGCGCGGAGCGAAACGAAAGGTCTGGAAGGATCAATTCTTTTTAAGGAAATTTATCAATATTTTAATCTCAACTTAGGGTATACTAAATTGGATATTAATAATCCACTTCCCAACGCCTATAAACCTGAGAGTAAAGCCAGTATCCAACTTCAGTATTTTTCACTCTTTGGATTATTTTTGAATTCAACTTTATTCTATGAAGGGAAAAGCACTGTTTGGTATTATAACCAGCAAGATGAAATCCAGACAAACGAAATTTCACCCCATGGGGACATGGATTTGTCTATAGGATATAAAATTCCTTTCTATAAAATGCAACTAAGTATCCAATTCTCTGGATATAATATTTTTGACAACAGCGGTTACCAATATTACTACTTAAAGAAACGCTATCTTCAATTCTCTGTCGGTGTCGTATATTGAGTCATGGAAAATAAATATATTCCTTCCCGATACCCGCTTCGAGACAACATTTTACTCAATAATAATAACTCTTACCATTATTAAAGAGCGGGATATTTTGGAAATAATGCCCATAATTATTTACGATATTATTATATCAAATAAAAATTCTACAAGTTAACAGACCTATTCTGCAATGTTTTTAGCGAGTAAATTATTATAATTTTATACATTATTATCGAATATTTGCGATAAAGCTGAATCTAAAGTAGGATAGTCAAAATGAAAATCATTCTCTATCAATCTCTTCGGCATAACTCGTTGACTTGCTAAAAACAGCTCTTCTGCCATTTCACCCATAAATGTTTTAAGTACCCCAGCAGGAATATGAAACCATGATGGTCGGTGCAAATGTTTTCCTATGCAGTAAAAAAACTCACGAGAGGAAACCGGCTGGGGAGTTGTAAGGTTAAAGACACCTTTAAGCTGGTGTTGTGATAAAAGATAACTAATTGATTTAGCAATGTCAGAAATGTGAATCCAGGAAATATATTGTTTCCCGCTCCCAAAATGACCACCGAAAAAGGATTTGAAGACAGGCTTGATACGTGGTAATAATCCCCCATGTTTACCCAGTACCATACCAAATCGCAGAATCACTAGTCGGATATTACTTTTTTGTATAGCAGTAGCTCCTTCTTCCCAAATTTGAGTTAATTCAGACAAAAATCCTTGCCCGGCAGATGAAGATTCATTTAAAACCTCATCTTGTCGGGTACCATAATAGCCAATCGCAGACGCTTGAATCATAACCTCAGGCTTAATATTCACCCGCTTAATCGCCTGTGAGATTGCCTGAGTGGCATTAATTCTACTTTCCAAAATCCTCTTCTTTCTCCTGTTAGTCCAAATTCCTGAAGCAATATTCTCCCCGGCAAGATTAATGATCGCTTTTGCATTCTCAGCATATTCTACCCAACCTTCAGCACTTTGTCCGTCCCATAGAATAAATTTCATTCGATCCTCTCCGATCGGTTTATATTTATCGGGACTCCGGCTAAGGGCAATTATCTCATACCCTTTTTCCAATAAAAAATGGGAAACAAACCTTCCAATGAAACCTGTTGCACCCGTAATAATTATTTTTCCAGACATTTTCCACACACCTACTTTATTTGTTTCTTTTTAACCTAAAAATAATTTATTCCTCACCACAATTTAAAATATTGAACGAAAATGGCCTGGTTTAAAACAACTACCAAATAATAAAATCAATTTTTTGTTCAAATTTATCTTACTTTGTTCGAAGATAAGATGTAAATAAAAATAGAGTACATAAATGGGATTTAAATGATTCTGCTTTTAAGTCGAAATAATGAGCTTACCAGCTCTTTCCTGACTGATCTCCGCCGGGAAGGATTCTCAATAGAAAAACGTGGAAAAACCAAAGATATCGGAACATTTCTCCATAAAAAACCTGAAATTCAAATGATTATTATTGATCTGGAAAATCTACAAAATGAAGCTACAGGAGTTTTCCATAGAATTAAACAAGATCCTCAATTGCATCTGACACCTATTATCTGTATAATCCAAAAAGATCTGATATTAGAGCAGCTAATTGCATTTGAATTAGGGGCCGATGATTTTATTTATTATCCATACACAACGCTGGAATTGCAACTCAAAATGAGATCACTTCAGGGATTGCTCAATCTGCAGAGCCAGCTAAAAGAACAGGAAAACCGATTACGAAATTTGCGCCAGACCCAAAGAGTTTTCGTAACACTCAATCACTATATTAATAATTCACTAACACCTTTATACAGCCTTGTACAAACAGTAAATGAAGAATCTTTAGATGATCTTCTCCAACTGAAATATACATCCCAACATACCATTGAATTCATAAAGAATGTACTAAATACCCTCAACAATCTTATCCATAGTGGTGAATTTAAATCGAAAAAGAACGGAATTTATCGAGATCTTATTCTGGATATTGAGAATGAGTTAAGGAATCTGCAGAAAAGTAAATATTAATTAATCCCTCCATACAATTTTTTGCTTTTTCAGGAACAAATGCAATCCCTTTTGACAATCAGGAGTTTTTCGGATTTGGGCATTCACTCGACTGGCAATTTCTAATCCATTTACCATAGGCATATCAAGAATTTTATGGAATAGACTTTTCGTATGCATCATGGCGGAGAAGCTGTTTTGACTCATCAGCTTCTCTATAAAATCTAAAGTATATTCTTGCAAATGTTCGGCCCTAAAAACATTATCCACTAAATCATACTTTAGAGCCTGATCGGCAGACAAGATTTTGGCACTGATGGCTAATTTATAAGCAGTATTTGGTGAGACCTTTCGAATCAGAAAATTCATGACAATAGCTGGCACAAATCCAATTCTAACTTCCGAAAATCCAATTTTTGCTCTGTTCTTATCTGCAAAAATATAATCACATGTTAAAGCCAATCCACATCCTCCAGCAATAGCAGGACCATTTACCATAGCAACAGTTAATTTGGGCATGTCATATATCATTTTAAAGAGTGCTGCCAAACTATGTGAATCATCAAGATTTTCTTTCTCACTGAACTGACTGACCTTCTCCAAATATGCTAAATCAGCCCCGGCGCAAAATGCATCTCCAACACCTGTAATAATCATAACTCGAATTGAATGGTCTTCCTGTAAATCTTTAATTTTTTCCTTAAGCTCTGCAACTAATTCCTGGTTGAGTGCATTCCGTTTATCAGGTCGATTCAGTCTTAAAACAAGAATATCTTTGTATTTTTCTGATAAAACCAATGAATTCAATTAACTTACCTCCCATTTTCTTGTGGAATATATTACCGATAAAAAAAATATCACTTTTATTTTTTCACACTATAGAGTTGGTGGAAAATCTGTAACTATTCCATAAAAGGTATTATAGAATTCCTTTACTCAATTCCCTTGCTTTTCTTTTAATTATCATTCATTCCTTCTTAATTTAACAACGGTTACCCCAGTGTCCCCCTCACCCCACTTACCTAATCTTTTCTCCTCTACTCTCTCATCTTTTTGTAAATATTCATTAATTTTTTTTCGTAGTATTCCACTTCCTTTGCCATGGATAATTCGTACTTCGTCCCATCCGTACCCAAGGGCTTGATCAAGATAAATATTAGTTGCTTCTATTGCTTGGAAGGAATCCATACCACGCAAATCCAGTTGCGCTGAAATCCCTGCTTTTAGTTCATCGGTATCTGATTGTGATTGTTTGAAAATTCTGACTGATAACTTCTTTTTATCCTGCCGCTTTTCCAAATCACTTATCGATAATTGCATCCGAACTTCATTCACCAGAATCCACACTTTTTCATACGAATCGGGTTTTTCTAATACTTCTCCCTCTTCCCCAAGACTCCGGACATAAACCTGATCTCCTTTATGAATCTCTTCTCTTAATAGGGATTTCGGTTGAGATTTTTGGAAGAATTTTTCGGTTTTATTCTTTAGGCCAGTAATTTTTTTCTGAGCCTCTTTGATAGCTGATTTACTCGCTTGTGTTTTCCGTATCTCTGCCACTAATCTTTCAATCATGATGTTTGCTTCAGTCAAAATTGACTTGGCTTCCTCTGCAGCTGCTTTTTGTAGTTCAACTTTTTCATTTCGAAATTTGTTTAATTCATTCTGATACAAGGTCTTTAATCCTTCCACTTCAGACAGCTTGATGTTGAATTCCCTTCTTTCAGTTTCTGCCTCCTGCAGACGCTTGTTCAGGTGAATAATCATATTCTCCAGGTTATCCCGATCTGCTCCCAAGAAATTCGAAGCCTTTTTTAATAGGGAACCAGAAAAACCATACCTTCTGGCAATTTCAAAAGCATAACTACTACCTGGAATACCCAGTTGTAAACGATAAGTAGGTTGCAATGATGCCACATCAAATTCCATTGAGGCATTTTCAATCCCATTATATTGATAAGCAAAAGCCTTCAATTCCCCATGATGTGTTGTAGCAATTGTTAATGTCTTTCTTTTGGTCAATTCCTCGATAATTGCAATTGCCAAAGCAGATCCCTCTTTGGGATCTGTTCCAGTGCCAATCTCATCAATCAGAACGAGACTATTGTGCGTGGCTTCTCTGAGAATTTCCTGAATGCGAAGTATATGGGCTGAAAAAGTACTCAGATCCTGTTCCAAGTTCTGCCGATCCCCGATATCAACAAGTACTGAATCAAAGATAGGTAAGATACTATCGGGATGAGCCGGAATATGTAATCCCATTTGAACCATATTTGCTAATAAACCCACGGTCTTAAGCGCAACCGTTTTTCCACCCGCATTCGGTCCGGTGATGATTATAGTATATAAATTATCGCCAAAAGACAATGTTAACGGGACTACATTTTGTATACCATTTCTAAGAGATAAGATTGGATGGCGCGCGTTTAATATCTGTATTTTAAAGGAATTAGTTATTTGTGGTGCAGAAGCATTCAATAGTATGGATAGCCGCGCTTTGGCATGAATAAAATCCAGAAATCCAAAATTTTCTATAGCATAGTACAGATCATCTCTAATTTCTCTAATTAATCCCGTTAGAAATTTTAAAATTCGTATTTGCTCATTTCGCTCTTCTATCTTCAAATTCTGAATAAGATTGCTCAAATGCAGTGTTTCCATTGGCTCAATGAAAACAGTAGCACCTGTTCCCGAGGTACCATGAACAATTCCATTGATGCGATTAACATATTGCTGCTGAATACCAAGAACAAGTCTGCCATCCCGCATGGTAACAATATCATCCTGGGAGAATTCCGAATAACGTTTTAACACTTTCAACAACATTGTTTTCTGCTCAGATTCTGCATGACGGATTTCAATTCTGATTCGCCGAAGTTCCTGACTTGCATCTTCCCGAATTTCCCCTTTCGGATCAATTGTATTTTCAATCTCCTTGTTCAGAGATGCATGTGAATGGATGCCGTCACTATACATTATCAAACTTGGGCAACTTTTCCGATGATTTTGAATAAACCGTTTTAATTCCAGGAATAAGTTGAGATTCACCTTTATATCATTAATTTCAGAAGATTCGAGGAAGGCATCCTGTGGTTTGGCTTTTTCCAAGTAAGGACGCATATCTGGGAGTTCAGCCACCGGAAAAGCATGTCCCCTTTCCAGAAGACCACGCATTTCAGTCACTTCTCCTAATTTTTTTTCCACAGCTTTACGGTCCCGAAGTATTTGAATGTTATTTAGATGATCGTGACCATAGGCAGTTCGGATTAGATCAGACAATTTATTCAGCAACAGGGGTAATTCTAATTGTATTAAATTTTCATCATATTCCATAGATCACAAATTAATCTCCATATAAAAAGTATTTCATCATTTCCGAGTCCAATTTGCCTTGAACATCTTTAAGAATTTCAATAATTTTATTTTCAAGATCCCGAGAGTTAAAAGAAAAACCAGTAACTAAATTATAAACTGTGGGGATAAATCGCTGTATTGGTTCATACATAAGACTATCTTTTCTGACATCATGTAAGGTCCTTTGAAATGGTAAGAAACCCATAATGAGTAAGAATAGACTCATAAGGGTAATTCCTTTTATACCACCAATAATACCACCAAGTAAACGGTTTAACCAGCCAAGAAGAAAAAGCTGGCTTAACTTACTGAATAAACCGGCCAATAATTGACATGAGATATAAATGGCAACGAAAATAACCAGAAAACTTAAGATAAGCCAGATAAAAGAAGGCAGAGACGGTATAACTTGTGTTAATACTTTACTGAGTGGCCCAAATCCAATAATTGCAAAAAATATTCCCGCTGCAATACCTATTAAGGCAAATATTTGTTTAAAAAAACCTTTCCAGACACCGACAAGAATAAATATTGAAAGTAGTATACTAAAAATGACATCAAGCGCATTCATAAAATTGCATTGTTTTCAAAAATTTAAATAAAAAACGGGCTGAATTCAGCCCGTTTTAAAAAATTCAAATTCACCCTCTGAAAAATTCAGTTTAATTAATGAGAATGAGGAATTAAGTGCGTGCTTTCATAATGTAGCGAGTTTCTGTTGCACAATTTTCTGAACCAGTTTTCCATCAGCGCGTCCTTTAAGTTGGGGCATAACAGCTCCCATTACTTTTCCCATATCGCTAGGTGAATTCGCATTAACATTCCGCATAGCGTCAGTTACTAAATCTTCGATTTCTTTTTCAGTCATCTGGCGAGGTAAGTACTCTTGAATAATTTCAAGCTCTTTTTGCTCTTCGGAAGCTCTATCGAATCGATTAACTAATTTAAACTGTTCTATGGATTCTCTACGCTTTTTTGCCGCATTATTCAAGACTTGAATGACCTCGTCTTCAGTTAAGGATCGGCCTTTATCAATTTCCACATTTTTCATCTGTGAACGCAAACCGCGTATGGTCTCCAGGCGGACTTTATCACCCGATTTCATAGCAGTTTTCATATCCTCAATCAGTTTAGCTGGTATGTCCATACTATAATCCTTACTTTTGCTCTGCCATGAGTTTTCTAATTTTGCGCTTTGCAGCATTTTCCTGACGTTTTCGCTGCTCACTTGGCTTCTCGTAATGCTGATGTTTTTTAATATCAGACATCAATCCAGATTTTTCACAAGCTTTGGTGAAGCGCCTCAAGGCCTTTTCAAAGGGCTCATTGTCCCTGACCTTGACATGAATCATAAACGACCAACCCCCCTTCAAAAGTTTTAGGGTGAATATACTATTGTTTTAAAAGATTGATTTCATACAATGCCGATTGCTTCCAGGTTCTATCTCTAGATGCTTCTTCAAAATGAGCAATCGCCTTCTGATTATTTCCTGTTTTTTTATAAATCTCACCTAATCCAAAATTCGCTGCACCCTTAATATAACTTTTTGATGAAGTAGAAATCGCATTATTATAGGCTTCAATTGCTTCATCATTTCTATCTAGTTTGGCAAGGGAATTACCCAATCTCAAATATATATCACTCTTGGAAGTCTTTCTTTTTTCATATTCAAGAGCCATTTGAAAAGCGTCTACCGCTTCGCTGAATACTCTTGTTTCATGGTAGCAGACCCCCAGATTCAACCAGGCGAGAGAATAGTCAACCTTCGCTTCAACAGCACTCTGAAAATATGGAATACCATTTCGATAGTCTTTCTTTTTTACATAGACTGTACCTAAACCAAAATTAGCCTTCTCATCATTCGGATCTAAATTCAATGCGGCTGTGAAAGTATTGATAGCAAAATCGTATTCTTGCTGATCGGTATACAAATTACCCAAAGCATTATATGCATTAACCATTTTATCATCTTTTTCGATAGCTTTTTTATACATCTCTTCAGCTCTACTCACATTTTTCGATCTCTTGAAGGCGATACCGAGTGCATAGTAACCAACCGCCAAATCAGGATCCTTGGAAACTGCTTCGTTTAATTTTGTTATCGCTTCATCTGTTTGGTTTTTCTTTAATAAACCCAGACCCTCATTATAAGCTTTCTGAGCTTCAACTTTTGGATCTTCCTGAGCCATTAGACTCATGAAAATCAAAAAACTCATAAAAATATTCAAAAATAAATAATTCCTTTTCATAGTACCTCCTGTCCTAATTATTCTTTTATAATACTCCGTTTGTTATCAGATTTACTAATTATCTACTAATTATCAACGAGATTTTATAACTATCTGTTCCTCACCATATTGTTATTTAGCCCGCTCCAGGTAACGACCACTGGTAGTATCTATTCGTACAATCTCCCCAATTTCAATAAATGGAGGGATCTGAGCTGTTAAGCCGGTTTCTAATTTTGCAGGCTTATACGAGCTAGAAACCGTTGCACCTTTCAAATTAGGCTCAGTTTCCATAACTTTTAACTCAACAACACCTGGCAATTCTATACCAATTGGAGTATTTTCATGAATCAACATTTGTACTATAAGTTCTGGGGTGAGATAATAAGTGTCGTCGCCTAAAACTTCTTGTGGGAGATGGATTTGCTCGTATGTTTCCATATCCATAAAATAATATAATTCACCATCTTGATAAAGATATTGATACTCACGGGTGATGAGTGTTGCTTTTTCAACTGATTCATTTGGACGGAAACGGTCTTCGGTTTTAAGTCCATCATTTAATCTCTTCATTTTCACCTGCATTAAGGCCTGACCCTTACCAGGCGTGACATGAAAGGACTCAATCACCCTAAAGAGATCACCCCGATATTCCAGAATATTTCCCTTGCGAATTTGAATCGCTTTAATCTTCATATTAACACTTCTATATTAGAATATTGTTTTAGAGAGTCGCAAATTTAAAATAATTATAATAATAATGCAATTTATTATTCAATAATTTTCATCAAGCAATAAATATATATTAATCAATCTGCTTCCTGTCAAACATCTAGAGATCACAGGAAGAATAATAAATTAAATGCCTTTAAGTACTTTTGCTGAAATAAAATATCACCTCCGGACCAACCTTAAAAAACAAAATTAATAAGGGTAGTTCTGCTCGATATTCTGAGGGAAACTTGATTTTTTCAACCGAAGAAATAATCCTTCGCTTCACCTCAGGAAAATTATGTTCATAGTAACCCTGCTCTTCAGGATAAATTAAAAATACAGGATTTTCATATTTCCGTAACCATTGTGAAAGACTATTAATATTTTGAACAAATAAAGACGAAGTATCCGCAATTGTCTTTTCAGGAAAGGTCATTTCAATATGCCAAAAGAAAATATCATTTAAGAATTCTATTAAATAAACATGCGAGTACGAATAAATCTCATTGAGAGAATCAAAATAAAAATCAAAGAAAGGTTCTTTTTTATAAAGAGATTTGATGGTTTTTAATTGCTGTTCTTTCCATTTATTATCAGCTAATAATTGCACATTCCCTATTGGAGGATGCGGATGATTTTTATTATGCTGCACAGGTATTGTTAGATAACCGTTCTGCAATTTTGCCCGAACAATGGGGGATTGTTTACGAAATCTGAGATGGGTAGCGAAAAGAAACATATCACTTAAGTATAATTTATAAAAATATCTAAAATCGGGTAAAAAATGTGGC
>SMTZ1_10005982_pt1 | contig 13388 bp, 12 predicted proteins | sample DeeMarSWOR136_30_FD_25667 | JGI IMG/M metagenome (IMG submission 25667) | reverse complement strand
AACTTGCCGCGCCACCGACGCACTGAAAGAGCTTCGCAGCAGTTTGACGTCCAGGGCGTCAGCGGCCCCGAAATCGAGGGCCTTCGAGGGCAACACGTGGGTTGTGTGTACGAAAGGCACCAGGTGCATGGTGGCCCATATCTGCCCTATCAGGCCCATCAAGGCTGGCTCATGAGCGTGGATCACGTCCGGGCTAAACCCGTCCAGGAAATCGAATATTCTGCTCACAGTCCTGCCCGACAAAGCCGGCATCCAGAAGTCCTCCTCGCCCGCGCTCCGGACGCCAAATACCTTGAGTCCGCCATCATCCTCGTACAACCCCGTGCTATCAGCCGGGCAGATTAGCACCACGTCGTGGTGGGCAGCGAAATAGCGCGCCATTTCGTGGGCGACTGTGCCTGACCCGCCCCCAAAACCCCTTTTGAACAGAGATGTAAAAACGACCTTCATCTTGCCCTCTGAAACCCGATCACGCCTCGCCTTGGATCTTCTCCACGATGCGATATGGGCCGAGCGTCTGGCCTATCAGGTTATTCATAACGACCTCTGCTATGGCTGTCTTGCTTTTTCGTAAAAAACATCGCGCTGCTCTTTAAACTCTTTTTCTTCTCGGTATTCAGGGCTATCGAGTAACTCTAGGACGGTTTTCTCATCCCTTCGGGTGACAGGCCAGGTTTCTTCACTGGCCATTCGCAGGGCCAAGCGGGCGGCCAGGGTTGAGGCTTCCCGCAGACTGGTCAACTCCACTTTGTCCACTGTGTCATGCTGGGTGTGACCGTAGCCGCGCCCAGCCAATGATCTTTCTGCCGACTCCATGCCCCCAGTGGGTACGCCAGCCATAAAGAAAGGGAAATGGTCAGAATAGGCAGTGACCGACTGCCCTATCGCAAATTCAAGGGCCATTTCCTTCCTCCAGCGCTCAAAATAGGGTTCCAAGTCGGGCCATTCATTCAGCACAATGTCCCTATTATTGGACTCGGCTCCCGCACTGTCCATGTTCAGATAAAACCGGATGCTGGATAGTTCGTCGGCGTGAGCCTGGACGTATTCTTTGGAGCCAAGGAGGCCGATCTCTTCGACGCCCCATAAGGCAAAGCGAATGGTGCAGGGCAGAGCCGGGGCGTATTGGGCCAATACACGGGCTGCTTCTAGCACCGATACGGCACCGGAGGCGGGGTCTCCTGCGCCTTGGGAGATGTCGTGGCCGTCATAGTGGCAGCCCAGCATCACCACCTGATCTGGATACTGCCGACCGGTCAAATCCCCGATAATGTTCCACGAAGTCATGGGCTGGCAATGGTCGGTGGTGACCAGGCGGATTTTTACTTCCCCCTCCCTTTTCATGAGCCGTTGGATAAAGGCGCCGTCTTCTTTGGAAAGGGAGATGCCTGGGATGAGCCCTTCCCCACTGTGTCCAATGCTTCCCGTGGCCGGGCCATAACCGGCGTAGTGGTTGACAAAGATAAAACCAGTCGCTCCAGCCATCAGGCTGCGCCCGTACTTTTCGCTCCGATGAACCCACCGTTTTGATCCCTTGGGACTGACGACGCTGGTGGTCATGACGATTTTGCCCCTGATTTCGTCAGCCCGCCGATCAAAGTCCTTGGGCGCGCCGTCGCCCATATCTATGATCACGCCCTCCAGATCAGCCGGAGGGGAGTGGGGCAGGCTAATACAGGGAATGACTCTTTGGATGGGGCTGATGATTTCCAGCTTGGCTTCGCCTCTAGTCCAGCCGATGTACTCGACCGGTTCCAGATGGACGTCGCTCGGGCCGTATTCTTCCAATTTCGCTTTGAAGAACTCTGCAGCCCGGCGCTCACCTTCGGTGCCACCAAACCTGGAGCCAAAAACATCGCATAGGATGGTCAGGTTGTCCATGGCTGCCGTGCTGGTGTAAACATCACCGATGATTTGTTGGTCTATGGACAAAAATGGATTTGGGTGTGACATCATCTCTCCTATGACTTTTGTTTTGGTCGTTTGATCCTTGCCGTGGGCTGCTGACCACGGAGCGGCGCGACATCTCGTAAGGTGCTCGATTCGATTTCCGCGTCCAGCACCTGCGCACGATTGTAGCACACTGGCCTATGCCCTGTCAAGCCACGTTTGTCCGCACTGCCCGGTGAGTCATTCGGCTGCTAATCCCAACGTGCTGACCAGAATGCCGGGCTGCGGATGCTGGCTCAGGTAGATCAACAACCCTTGCATAGGATCGCCATAGGGAGTGGAAAGGTCGCTATCTATACGCAGCTTGAAAAAGTGCGGCGCCTCGGTGACGACGAACTGACCATCGGCGTCGAATTCGATCTGTTTGCCCCGCTCAAAGCGGAGTTGATAACTGAAGATGGGCCGGTTGGCATAATAGGCCAGCACCGCTATGTCTCGTGTGTTCTCCGCGTTGATCATGCGCAAGAGCAGCTTGACCATGCCGATCAGGTCCAGGAGGTCCTCGTCCGTGATGTGAGCCGTCTGAAAAGGACCGCCAGCGTGAATAGTGGCGTTGCGGGGGTTCTCCGTGTCTTCCAGCACAAAGCCTACCCCGCCATCCCAGGTGAGCGTAAGGCCGCCGTTGCGATGCACCTCTGGTCGCCTCATGCGGGCCTTGACAATGGGCGTCATGGTACGCAGTTGCTGGCTCCTAGGTGGCAAGGGCGGCTCAGTCGGCTCTGGCCCCTGGCCGACCTCGTGCAGGCGTTGTTGGGCCAGGTAATAACCTGGGCCTATCTCCAGAGCGCGCCGCCACCAGGCCACCGCCTCATCCCGCCGGCCCAGCTGTTCGCAGGCCAGGCCCAACTGGTGCAATGCAGCCAGGTATTTGGGGTCTCGGCGCAAAGCGCGTTCCAACCAGAGGATGGCTTGCTCCGGCTTGTCCAGTTGTAAGTAGGTGTGGCCAATGTTGTAGAGCGTCGGCGCGTGTTTGGGATCGCGGGAGTGGGCGGCCTGGAAGGCTTCCAGCGCCTCCTGGTAGCGGCCTTGCTCCACGCAGGCGACGCCCAAGGCAAAATGGCCCTCGGCGCGATCAGGATCAGCGGCTACCATACGCCTGGCCTTGCGCTCCACCAGATGAAAGTCGCCCAACTCCACGTCGTCGCTGACCTGTTCCTGGAGGTGGTCTACCAGATAGCTATCGGCGGGGATTTCGCCGCGCTGGGCACGGCGGAGTCGGCGGATGGCTTCTCGAGTTTCGTGTCGGCGGGCCAGCCTGGGCCAGCGGCGGGCATAAAGCTCGAAAGTGGCGATCGCCTCCGGGATGCGGGCCGCGCAGGCATAGATGACACCCCGGCTGTGGATGGTGTCTGGGTCGTCTGGAGCATAGTGTTCGACCTCGTCCAGCGCAGCCAGGGCCTCGTCGTAGCGTTCCAGCGCCAGGTAGCAAGCGCCCAGATTCTGAAAGGCCAACCGGCGATCTTCTGGCTTGTTGGCCATTTCCAGGAAATGCTGCAAGGCAACAATGGCCTCCTCCCACCGTTCGTCGCCCATGGCCGCCAGGCCGTGCAGCCAGGGAATGGTGGGATTCGAGGCCCGATCGGGCGGCTTGTGGAATTGGGGTTTGCGCTCGCGTTTCTTCTTTCTGTCTTTTCTTCTCATCACCAATTTCCTCGGTAATCAGCAGAAAACTTGACTTGTGTCCATAGGCACGCTCCTTTACGACCACCAGCAGCCCACGTCCTAGAACCGCTGAGCACGCTGAACTCCGCTGATGCCGCTGAGGATATCCCCCCTCAGCGACCTCCGCGATCAGGCGCCAGGCACTTGGCAAGTGCCTGGCACCTCAGTTGACTTCCCGCCTGGCAGCCTCTTTGACCGCCTCCCAGAGGGCGACGACATCCGCGCCCAAGGTTCTGGCCTGGGCATCCACATGGGTTTCGTCAAAGGCGGCACTCTGCTCTGGATCGGTGCCCAGGTAATGAAAGACCATCATCTCGTAGATATCTGTTTCGTGCCTGCGCGACCGACCTTCGGCCCAGGCCATCAGTTTGCCGACGATCACGTCCTCGGGGCAAGCACACCAGACCTCAAAGGGTTCACTGCCCGGCACTTCGACTCTCTGTCGCACCCGGCGCTGGAACGCCTGGCGGTAGCGCGAGGCCATCGTCAGGGGCACCAGGTCGGCCTTTTCCCCTCGACTCGTGTCAATCATGTTAAACATAATGCCTTGACGGATGGAATCGCGCATCTGCACCGGATCAGCATAGTATCGCGGGGGCGGGTAGGCAGCGGCCAGGGCCTCGATATGTTCCTCGTCCAGGTCTACTACGATGTCTATGTCATAGGTGACGCGCGTGATGCCATACACTGTGGCGGCAAAGGCACCGATGATCATGTAGGGTGCGCCGATGGCTTCCAAGATATGCAGGATATCTAGAAAGAAGCTGAGGTCGGGTGGGCGTTCATTCGGCACGAGCAATCTCCTCCAACACTTTCAGATTGATCTCGCGGGGTGACAGATGGGGATACCAGCGACGCAATCGGCCGCGGATCAACCCCACTGCCAGCTCTCGCGCGTCGAGCATCACCCGAATGCGCTGCCCAGGGGAAAGCTGGCCCAGCAAGCGCATTTGCCCCAGGTCTACAGGGTCAAAGCGGTAGGTATCTGTTGTATCCATAGGCACGCTCCTGTACGGCCATCAGCGGCCCACATCCTGGAACCACTGAAGCCAGTGAAAACCTGAGCACACTGAACGTGTGGCTGCATCCTCTTCAGTGGTTTCATTTTCGTCAGTGCTTCAGTGTTCCAGACTCACGATCACCAGCGGCAAGCAGGTGCAAAGACGCCCGACGCCAGCGGTGGTATTTCCGGTATCGGCCGGGCCTTTTGTGGCCAGAGAACGACCACGAGTTGTACTCCTCACACGCTGGCGGCGATGATCCAGCACCGTGAGCCACCAAATTCTACCTGAAACCACTCCTTCCAATCGTCCACCTGCCCTGAGGTGCTGAGACTCTGACGTTGAGGAAGACCATGGCAATAGCAAAGTGTCCTGCCAGACCCGCTCCGCCACCCAGTCGCGGATGGCCGGGTTCTGGAACTTTTGGAAGGGGTGGACGTAGGTCTCAGGTAGTCCTGCTGGACGGCGGAAAGGATAGTGAAGGGATTCATCGTTGGGCCTCCTGAAGGTACTCTTGGAGCAGGTCCCGCATCGCCAGGGCTTGGGCGTGGTCAGGGAAGACGTGAAGCAAGTCCTCCAGATCACGTATAGCCTCCCGGATGTGGTATAGTGAGGCTCCACCGGCCAGAGTCTCCTTATACAGGTGTTCTGTTTCTTCCGCTTTTCCCGCGGCGAGGTTGTACAGAGCCAGGTTTAGGGTATTAGGCCATTCCTGGGGTTTTTCCTCATAGATCCGGTGAGCTCGACTTATGGCTTCAGTTAAGCCTATTTGGACCTCGTTTGAATGGCTCAGAGCTAGAAAGGCCAGGGCGCGGCTGTAGATGTACCAATCGTTATCTGGGCGAAGTTCGATTGCTTTGCTGAGATCGGATATAGCTTCCTCGTAACGACCAGTCAGATAACAAGTCTCACCTCGGCCAGCAAGGGCAAAGTCGTAGTTTGGGTCAAGTTCGATAGCACGGCTGAAATCAGCCAGTGCTTGTTCATAATGCTTCAGAATTCGATAAACTCGACCGCGATTGGCGACGGCTCTGACCAGGTTAGGGTTCAATTCAATGGCCCGATTTAAGTCGGCTAGAGCTTCTTCATAGCAGCACATCCGGCGGTAGGTTGCTCCCCTGAAAGCCAGTGCCCAAGTGTAGGTTGGATTAAATTCAAGGGCATGGTTGATGCTGGCCAAAGCCTCTTCGTGGTGCCCCGTCAGACGGTAAGCTTCTCCTAGCCAAGCAAACATCGCCGGGTGCCAGCAGGACTCAAGACCTGGGTAGTCCGTCAGAGCCGCGAACATCTCAGCAGCCACTTGATAGTGACTTAGGCCGTTGAGCAAGCGCTCTCCCCATTCTAATGTGCTCTTTGTTTCAAAGTCCTCCCCTGCTTCTCGTACTATTTTTGCCCAGTCCTGCGCAAAGGATGATTGAGCCTCTAGAGCAGCCACAAATCCATTCAACGCATCAGACAAGTATTTCTGCGGCGCCTGACATAGCCGGTGGTAGAGGGCTTCCACAGTATAAGTCTGCCAAGTCGGGTGCTTACGTCCAGTCACATCCTCTAGCCCCAGACCATTCCGGAGACTCTCGTAGTATTCACCCAGCCGTCGGTGTAGTTCTGCCCAGCCCTTGGGTGCTTCCTGCCGCTTGTAGCGCAGCATCTGCGCCCGCACCACATCGTGGTAGGCCCAGCCGTCACCTCGCTTTTCGATGAAGGGCATCTCCCTGAGCCAGGCAAAGAGGGTGCTAGCCTCTTCCTCGCCCACCAGCACGGCCAGCACATCCCGGTTCAGTCGGCGGGGCAAGGCTGCGTCCAGCGCCACTTGCCGCTGCCTTGCGTCCTCCACCCACTTGAGGAACCGCTCCACTGCCTCACCGCTGGGATCACCCACCTTGGCCGGATCATCAGGGCTCTCGGCGGCCAGAGTAGCCACCAGCAACGGTAGCCGCCCGGAGAGTTGAAGAATGACCTCCATCACCTGCTCGTCGGTGATGTCCTTACGAGCCAGGTAGTCGTGGGCCTCTTCCTCGGTGAAGGGCTCCAGGGGCAGGCGGGCCAGCAGACCCTCGTACGGAGCCCAGTGGTTGCGGTCCAGTTCATCCCGCCCAGTGATGACCAGTACGATGTTCACCGGTACGTCGCCGTGGCGACCCTCCAGGAGATCCCGCAACCAGGGGTCCAGGAAGCCGCCGGTGCGTTCGTAGGTGTCGAGGAAAAGGGCGATGGGGTGCTTTTCGGCCACCTCTCGCAGATCGGCCAGGAAGACGGGCGTGAGGACCTCCACCGGCTCCAGCACCAGACGCACCTCATCCTTGTTGCCGATCTTGCGGGCCACGTAGCTGGCGAAATCCCCAGCCAGGGAGGCAAAAGCCTCCTCGTCCACAAAGTCGGCGGCCACACCGCCGACAGGCACCCGGCGGGCCAGGCGTAGGCCACCTTTCGCCAGGGTGCGCCCCAGGAAGGCGGAGAAGCCCTGGGGGGCATCCGGGTCGGCCTCGATCTCCTGCTGGCGCTGGCGGTAGACCTTGTAGCGTTCGGCAAAGGTCTTGAGGGGATACCCTTGGGCGTCGAACTGGGCCGCGATGCGGCCCATCACGCTGGGCACGTCGTCCTCGGCTTCGTCGGTGTAGGCAGTGACAGCGGCGAACTCTTCGACAATCTTGCGGAAGCGGCGCAGGAGCCAGGTCTTGCCCACACCGCCTTGGCCGGAGATGTTGATGACGAAGCGGCGGCGGGGGTCATCAATCTCCCAGCGCATGTTGCGGTGGAAGAAACTCAGTTGCTCCTCCCGCCCGACGAATTCCTCCTGCTGGCGACGTTTGAGGATGTCTTGGAGACTTTTGGCCATAGTTGCCTCTTTCCGAGATCTACTCCTAGCTCTCGAAGTGGATAGAGACGACGAACTCAGCCTCTCACTTCGTCCAACCTGGACCGAATTTCAGACCAAAGCAGGTGTGGGACGTCAATTCGGGCGAAACGCGGGTCGCGCTGGTCTTGGACCACCATACCAAAGTGGAATGCTTTTCCCAGCCGACGTGCCAAGGTCTTGCCCATCATCTGATGGCGTTCATACTGCTCGGTGGAAGGCTCACTCTTGTATTTGCACTCTACCAAGACCGCATGGCGGTCTGTCAAAAGTAGCACGTCAGCCTCAGTGCCGAGCATCCGTCGCACATTGCGTGCCTGGGTTTGGAGCGTTTGGTCGGGGACGCGCTCTCGTAGGAAGTCGTCATACCAACCGGCCCGCCCACCGGCCGCAGGATGACGGATTTCTCCACCGGGAGCCGTGCGCCACACCTCTTGTACACCAAAATCCTCGGGCAGACCGAAGAGGCGATTGTAATAGGCGATGAACTGGTCTTCCAGTTGGGGATGGCCCCGACACTGGTAGTAGTCAGCAGTAAAGATGTCGCGGAGGGGGAAACAAAGGTGAAACACCTTCGCTTCCCGGGCCTCCTCAGGTGTACGGAGACACCTCAACCGTTCCAGAAACCAAATACGGCCCTCAGGTTGGGCGAGCAGCGGCACCAACCAGCGGACCTGCTGGCTGCGCTCCGCGCGGTTGATATCGAAGCTGAAATCGGAGATGGGCTGAAATTGTTCTTGCGAAGACATTGCTATCCCTCTTTTGTCTCTACTCAGCCGGCACCCACACCTTGCGCAGTGGGACTTGAGCTTTGTACTCGGGTCCAGCGCAGACCATCCAGGCGTGTTTGGGTTTGGTCATGGCAATACCCCTTTCGCAAAATGTCCTGCTAACCTATTGTGCGCTTCCAACACTAACCGCTTCATCAAACTCCCTCTCTACTGCTCCTCCCACAAGCGCATCCAACCCCACCTCAATTAGCCAGAGACAATCCGCAAAGGAATGAACAGGACTATATCCAATAAGAGGACCACAGAGAAAGCCACTATCAGCATACTCAGGTTTCGCAGCCACCACTCCGGATCGGACAGACCAGAAATTGTATGCGAGCCAACCACATACACGGTCAAGCCAAGAGCCAGGAGCATCATTAAAGCGGGCACCAAGTACTTGTAGTCCTCAGCGCTAGGTAACGCGCTATTGCCAAAAACGAACAAGACATAAATCAGCAGGGGCTTTTGAATCAGACTTTGGCCCGTATGATAAACTGTCTCAAGAGCCTGGGGCATGCCCTCATGAAGCGGAGACGACTCCATGCCCAAACCGTACCGGAGAATTGCAAAGACCACCAGGCTACCGATAAGAAGTGGAGCAAGGCCCGTCAATCCGGCGAAGAAAGCATGCTTACCTTCAGAGCGCACGTGCCCCAGTTCTAATCTCTGCTCATCCTTCTTGGGACGCAAGGAGAAATCGGTTACCTCCCAACCAATCAACCTTGCCAGTAAGGCGTGGCTGAATTCATGCAAAACGGTGCCCGGTAGAAAGATCAAACCGACAAAGGCCGTTGCAGCACAGCCAATCAATGGAAGGCTGCGAAAAACACGCCATAGAGCAAAAATCATCTTCCATTTGAACTTGTGGACCAGGTACAAGGTAACGATTAGCCAAATGAACAGGCCAACGAATAGAATCGGCTCATAGGTACACATTGTTGTTTCCATAGCGATTCTGCCCCCTTATACACCTCCAACACTATCCTCTTCGTCCGATACTCCCTCGTTTCCCACTATGTTCCAAAGAGGTCTGATAACGAGCTTCCTAAACATGGATACAGCGAGGAGAGCGTACAGAGTCAGAATCCATGGCTCGATGATGGTGGGCCATGTAACATAATTAGGAATCAGAATTTCACGAGTTCCCCACAAACCAAAGACAAACCCCATCGACGCTCTTAAGAATCCTCCAAGTTCTTTTATGCGCGGCAGAAGGAAGATACTAATTGCCAACAGAAACAGAATCAGGGGTGTCAGAACCCTATGAATGAGAGGTCTACGGAATTCAAGAAGAACGATAGTGCTCGGCTCGGCATCATCCACATTCTTCCGTACCTCGCCGCTCACGTCCCAGCTTGAAGAGTTCACAAAGCCAATAACACGAGGAGCAAGTCTTACTGGTAGAGATGTGCTTTCGTCAAGCATCAGAGTACCGCTCACCCAAACCTCCATTGGAAGTGTGAAACGGTCAAAGGGAAAAAAGTAATCCGGAGTTGTAACAATGGCCGCATGGGACCTTTCAAGATGTTCATGAGGCAGTGGCTGGTCTAATCTCTCGTCTCTACTAAAACAAGCACTATCGTCAAAGCTTTCAGAATATTGATTTCTACCGCTAATCCACCCTATGCCTCCGCCTTGGCCTCCATAAGGAGCAGGATATGTCCCTTCCCCCCCTGCTAGGTCAGAGATTTGGATGCTATCAAGACAGATTCTCTCTCCTTCGTAAGAAAATGTCTCCGGCGTGCGCACCTGCCAAATACGCTCGTAGAGTGAAACAAACTCATCGCGTTGAGGAAGTCTCTGGAAATCAGGAGCACGGAACTCGAGGGCGATTGTCAATTCATCTCCCAAGGGCCGGAGATCACCACCAAAATAGATGTAGTGCAGCGTGTCACCTCGGATGAGTGGCAACAAAAGCAGAACGATACCGATAAAAGGCACAACGAACATTGCTGCTAACAGCGCCTTTGCTATGTGTCGCTTCCAGCGCATTAACTCACTTCTTAGAGACAATAGCCTGGTCTCTAACACATCGTAAAACTTCATGGGAAATGCCCTCCTTTGGCCAAGAGATGTGTAATGTAGAGAGAATGTCACATATCGAAATCGTCGTAGTACCCTAACACCAACCGCTTCGTCCGATACTCCCCCCACCGCTCCTCATCCTTCCGCCGCACGATGGGGACGTATCCAGGATGTAGTCCAGCTCTCGCGGGTGAGGCCGTAGAGGTGGGCGTAGAGGGCGTCCAGTTTGGCTTAGTTGCGTTTTCCCAATCCTCTACCTTCACACATCATACCGCTCGCGCAGGTAGTTTCGCCAGCCCAGGTCAATCCCTTCAACCCTGTTCACACACGCCATGAGTTTGCTCCACTGCCGAATGACGCATCGGCAGCAAACCCCTCAGCAGGCGTCCCTCACTCCACCAGATACACCCACGGCAAAGCCGTCTGCACCGCCTGGGCTAGCCGCCGGTCGGCAGTCCAGAACTCACCTCCCAGCCACTCCGCCAGGGCCAGATAGTGGGCGTCATAAGTGGCCGGCAGGGAGAAACGCTCGGCCAGGTCCAGAGCCTGCCAGTGCAAATCTGATTCGCCATGCAAGCGAAGGGGCAGCGAGAGAGCAGCTTCTAGCGCCAGTCGCACCGCTGACGCGCTCAACAGTCCTTGCTTCTGGTAGCGGTAAAGGGCGTTGGTTACTTCGTAGTAAAGCAACGTGGGAGCAGCCAGTTGACGGTTTTCGGCATCCCACTGCTCCCACAGCCGCCGGATAGATTCGTCCTTCGGGTCTGCTACCAGGCGGATCACCAGATTGGCGTCAACGCAGAGCCAGGAGCTGTGCATCCCGTTCCTCCCTCATCTGCCGAAGCACCTCCTCCGGCGGTGGCAGTTCACGCTCACCCAGTTCAGCCCGAATCTGTTCCCGGGCCTGCTGGACCAGTTCCCTCCAGTCCTCCTGCTCCTGTTGCCCCGCCAGCAAGTCCTCGTATTGGTTTACAGAGAGCACCACCACATGAGGTTTCCCCCCACGTTCGACGATGATGGGCTCCTGGCTCTCCACCACACGCCGCATCAACTCGCCAAAGTGGATGCGGGCCTCGGTAGCACTGACCGCACGTTTCATTTCTCGCTCCTTATTCATTAATTAATCCATTACTCAATACTATTTTACATTCTACCAATGGAGAAGTCAAATTCAAATGCGCCATGACCTGCTCCACCCTCCAGTGGCGCATTGGCGGCACACAGATTATCTCCCCCCAATCCCAACTCGGATACTGCTCCGGCGCTTCGCCGACCGATTCCACGACACGAGGATAGTCCCCTTCCGGCGCATCGGGATTGACCGCGTGCACGCGCACCTTGAAGCGCCACTCGTCGCCGTAGTCAAAGAGATACATGAACTCCTGCTCTGGCTCCAGGTCCAGTTCCTCTATAGTCGTGGTTTGCACGTTGCCGGGACCCGATTCGGCCTCCTCTGCGAGAAAATCTTCCCAGAATCTATCCATCTCCGCTTGCATCTCTTCCAGGGTCATCTCCGCGTCACCGAAAAGCATACGCAGGGCCTGTTCGCGCTCCTCCGGGGTAGGCTCAGGCCATTCTTCTTCGTCATCATCTATGGGCTCTCCCCACGGGGTGTACCCTTCAGGCAGGCGATACTCGGTGCTCTCATCCCATGCCTGGCCGCTCATAAAGAAAGAGTAGAGATGGTCAGCATCCCATCCGTAGGCACGTTGAATGGCAAAGTGCAGATCCTCCAGCGTTTGGTCGGCGCGCATCTCGATCTTGCGCCACACCCGCCCAGTGCCGGGCAGACTGATGTGGAAGGTGTAGGTTTTCATACCCTTTCTCCTCCTCGCTCCAAACGCAAAAGCCGCCTCCTGTTTACGCAGAAAGCGGCTTGTAGGGTATAATGCCAACGAGCCTACTTCCTATGCCAACGAGCCTACTTCCTCCGCTCCAGGAAGTGAGGCGTAAATTTGGGATCTCCCAGAGCGGGCACTCTGTTGATCCCTCTTGGGAGTGCGCTTTTTAACAATTCTGCCAGTATTATACAAGGCAATGCCTTTTATAGCAAGTCGCCGGACGTTCAACTCTGGATGCCGGCATCCCTTCCTCGGAGCGGGACGAACATGAGGGGTTATATCACAATAGCCCCCTTAGCCTGCTTTTCGCACCTTCCCGTTCTCAGTTGCTCAAAGCCCCGTCTCGGGGCGTCCCCTGATGGTACAATGCTGGCCAAAGCCGCCCCGGGACGGGGCTCAGAGCGCACAAAAGCGGTGTGAACATGGACCAACCGTAACTGCGAAAAACAGGCTTAGTTGTGTTACCGGACTTCTTAACGCAGACCGGCGGCCTGATAAATGGCCAGCACGGCAGCCAGACTGCGCCGCCCCTGCGCACCGCCAAGCGGCGGCGGTTGGTTGGCTCGCAAGGCCTGGATGAAATCTCGGAAAAGGGCGATGTGACCTGTGGGCTGAATCCCCCTGGGATCACTCCCGGCACCGGCGTTGGCGGGGGCGCTGATTTCCGGGGGTTCTACGGTCCCTTGGGCTGGATCGGCTAGCTCCCACCGGCCGACGGATTCGCCTTCGACCTGAATGCTACCGCCCGTGCCATAGATCTCGAGCCGGTGGGGACAGCCCCGGGCGGCCGTGGTCGTGGCCGTGATGGTGGCCAGCGCGCCGTTGGCAAAGCGCAGGGTCGCGGCCAGGGTGTCCTCCACCTCAATATCCCGGTGCAACGTGGCGGCATGGGCCTGCACCTGCACCGGATCGCCCATGTACCAGATGAGCAGGTCCACCAGGTGGATGCCCTGGTTCATCAGCACACCACCGCCGTCCAGGGCCCAGGTTCCCCGCCAGTCCGCCTGGTCGTAGTAGGCCTGCGACCGGTGGTAGGGCATGGTCACCACGCCCAAGGTCAAATCGCCCAGATCTCCGGCCTGGATGGCCCTGTGGATGCACTGGAAAAGAGGCTCGGCCCGGCGCTGGAGCACAACGCCCAATTGGACGCCGGCCTGATCACAGGCGGCGATCATGGTGTCGGCGTCGGCTAGGCTCAGGGCCATGGGCTTTTCCACCAGCACGTGCTTGCCCGCGCTGGCAGCGGCAATCGTCTGGGCGGCATGCTGGCCACTGGGCGTGCAGA
>SMTZ1_10004948_pt1 | contig 13388 bp, 13 predicted proteins | sample DeeMarSWOR136_30_FD_25667 | JGI IMG/M metagenome (IMG submission 25667) | reverse complement strand
AGAAGATCCGATAGAGTATACCCTGGAAGGTATTAATCAAGTCCAGGTTAACAAAAAAGCCGGAATAACCTTTGCTTCAGCCTTACGTTCGTTTCTACGACAGGATCCGGATGTAATATTAGTTGGCGAGATTCGCGATGGTGAAACAGCTGAGATCTCAATTCAAGCAGCGCTGACGGGTCATTTAGTATTAAGCACGTTACATGCAAATAATGCCTTGGAAGCCATTACCCGTCTGACCGACATTGGAATCGATCGTTATAAAATATCTTCCGCATTATCTGCTGTAATTGCTCAGAGGCTTGTTCGATGTATATGCAAATCATGCCGTGTTGAAACTGAACCGAATCTGGGTGAACGATCCCTGATAGTACTAATAAATGAATTAAATTTGCCTCAAAAATTTTATAAAGGAAGGGGATGTCCTGACTGCGAATTTACAGGTTATAAAGGAAGAACAGGCATTTATGAAATATTAAATATAAATAAAAAAATTGGCGAGTATATCGATATCGGGAAATCAATTAATGAAATAGAGTGGCTAGCGACAAAAAATGGATTTAAAAATTTCACTCAATCAGCTCTTGAACTGATTACTTCTGGTGTGACTGATGTCGCTGAGGTTTCAAGGTTCATCAGTATTAAACCTCAACCAGAACAAACGTCTCGCGATAAAAGAGAAGGCATAACCATTAGCGATGATGTTAAAATACAACATGAACCCTCACAAAAAAAATCAAAGAAAAAAGTATTATTGGTAGAAGATGATCCGATATCTAGAAGAATGATTAAATCTTTTCTTTTAAAAGAAGGTATATATGAGGTCATCGAAGCCGAGAATGGTATCGTAGCACTCTCCGCAGTCGATAATCACCAGCCGGATATGATTTTACTCGATATTTTGATGCCACACATGGATGGTTATGAAGTCTGTGAAAGAATTCGAAAAAATAAAAAGCATTCGCGAATACCGATAATCATGCTTACGGCATTAACACAAAAGGAAGACTTGCTTAAAGGGTTTGAAAAGGGAGTGGACGATTATTTATCAAAGCCAATTGACAGGCAAATTTTGAACGCACGCATGAATGCACTTTTCCGTAGAATAAATAAGGAAAACTGAAAATGACTAATTCAATTTATCTCTTGCCATTTTTTCTCGGAGCTATTTGTGGCAGCTTTATTAATGTCGTTGTTTACAGACTACCCAGAAACTTATCTTTAATCCATCCGAATTCCTTCTGTGTCTTGTGTAAAAGCCCCTTACGATGGTATGAAAATATACCCATCGTGAGTTATATCATTCAAGGTGGTAAATGTAACCACTGTAATAAGCACTATTCTTTTCTATATTTTTTCATAGAAATTATATCGGGATTGATTTTTATATTTCTTTGGCAATTAGCACCAGATATTTATCATTTTATATTCTATAGCTTGTATGCGCTAATATTTCTGGCTTTAATTTTCATTGATTACAAACATTTTATAATACCCAATTCATTGCTAATTCCGTTGTTTATTCTCACTGCAGTATTCTATATTATCAATAATCAATATAATATTTTTTTTCATTTAATCAGTGCTGTTATAGTTGCTGGTGTTTTATATATCCTACGTTTTGCTGCGCAATTTATTTTTAAAAAAGAAAGTTTTGGATTAGGTGATGTAAAACTCGGTTCTCTAATTGGATTTATTTTAGGATGGAAAGCCGCTCTGATCGCCATTTTTTTTGGCTTTCTGATCGCCGGCATGGTAATCATAATATTTTTCTGTTTAAGGAAAATTAGCAGGGGTTCATATATTCCATTCGGACCTTTTATGATTCTGGGAATGGTCACATACCTGCTATGGGGAAAAACTATTGTATCTCTTTACCTGTTTCTTTTCCTCTATGGGTATCACTGAAAGTAGTTTAGCCCTTACAAGTTAAATATTGTCAAAATGACAATTTATTAACTCAGGCATTTTGCTCAACCAATCTAAGTTATTAATATTACTGTAGTTATATAATAAATAATAATTTGGCATCCAATTTGTATAATAAATATTAAATATTATAGAAAAAAATTTAAATATCAATCTGAATTACAATGGCAAGCTATAATTACAAAGCATTAAATGACGATGGTCAGATTATTACTGGTACATTGACTGCCAATTCAAGAGAAGAGGTGGCGGCAAAATTGGTCCAACAACGCGCTACCTTGTTATCTTTAAAAGAAGGCAGAGATAAGAACAAAGTGCGTATACATTTTAAGGCGAAGGTGAAAAAGCATTCATTGTTTTTATTTACGCAGCATCTTCAATTCTTACTAAGAGCAGGATTACCACTTTTGGATTCAATTGAATTATTGCTCGAACAAACCGCTGATGAAAATTTTAAGACAATACTAAAAAATATTTGTCAGGATATCAAAGATGGGAGTAGTTTTTCAAGGGCCTTGGCAAAATATCCTCATATTTTTTCTGAACTGTATACCAATTCAATACATGTGGGAGAGATAAGCGGGACACTTAACGAAGTTCTACTATCAATTCTTGACCATCTTGAGGATGAAATAAAATTTGCAAAAAATATAAAAAAGGCGGTTAGATATCCGCTTCTAGTAATGGGGGCATTAATAATAGCATTTATTATATTTATTACATTTGTGATTCCAAAATTCGTTCCGATATTTGAAAAGAGCAGTGCAGAACTTCCTCTTCCAACCAGGATGCTGTTATTATGTAATGATATATTTACCAATTATGGCATATTTGTGCTGATCTTCTTGGCAATCACAGTGATTTCATTATTTAGCTTTTACAATACTAATAAGGGTAGATATTTAATTGACCAATATTTATTAAAAATTCCGATATATGGTAATCTATTAAGAAAATTTTCCATCTTACGCTTTTCGAGTACGCTCGCTCTTCTAAATAGTAACGGTATTCCGCTTGTAAATGCGATCGAAACAGCAACAAGAGTTGAATCAAATAGCGTTTACAAACAGGAAATTAACTCAATACGTGATTTTGTTGAGAAGGGCGGTAGTATTGCTGGAGCACTTCAGAAATCGGATTTATTTCCGAAATTAATGATACAGATTGTTTCTGTCGGTGAGATGACCGGATCACTTGATGAAATGCTCAAGAATGTTGCTCAATTTAATAATGCCGAAATCGAGCATACCATTGAAAATCTTACTGCATTGATCGAACCTATAATTACGGTAATTTTAGGTGTATTGGTGCTGTTTCTTGCATTGGCTATCTTTTTACCGATGTGGGATATGTTTAAGTTCGTCTAAAGAAACCAGTTTAATTAACCTTAACAAAAGGAGGTACTCATGAAGAATCAAAAAAAGCAAGCTGGTTTTACTTTGATCGAGTTGGTTGTAGTTGTCATCATACTTGGTATCTTGGCCGCTATAGCTGTACCAAAATTCATCGATCTTAGCGATGAAGCAGAGGCGGCTACATGCAAGGCCAACCAGCATGCCATCGAAGCTGCAGCGGCTATGAAATATGCTGAAAATGCATTGGCTGGGAGTCCCGGTTTTCCAGCTGATCTTAGTGCTTTAGCCGCCCAATTTACAACGGGCACCGCACCTACGTGTCCAGGAGGAGGAACCTACACATACGACAATTCTGATGGAAGTGTAAGTTGCAGCATCCCCGGTCATGCGCGTTAGGCTTGTGCATAAAATAAGGATCAAAGAATCATTGTAATGTCATTGTGGGGACTTGTTTTCCTCGCAATGACATTACCAATGAATATTATACGAATCTAATTTATTATCATTTACTGATAAGTGTAGGGTAAAAATGAGAAGAGAGGATGGTTATTCCTTGATAGAGCTGGTGGTTACGATCATATTTATTGGAGTAGTGTTTCCTGGTTTGATCGGATTTTTTACATATGTAATGGATGATTCTGTCCGCAGTGAAGCTATAAGTCAGGCCATAGCTTTGGCACAGCAGCAAATGGAGGAAATTATTGCTGATAAGAATGAAATAACACGTGGCCTTAGTTATGTAAAATCTCCCGGACAATATGGTACAATAGTAGTGGGTCTGCATACATGTTCGGTAAGCGTTAACGATACGCTTATTGGAAACGTTGCGGCAGTGCAGGTAATGATTACCATAACAAACCCATTATTAAATGAAGATTTTAATTTACGGCAATTGTTTACAGAATATACTGCCTATTAACATGAAGAAAACTGGATTTACATTAATGGAGCTGGCGATCTCCATAACAATATTTGGCATACTAACGCTGGTGGCCGCGGGTATCATTAACATAGGGATAGAGTCGTATGATTTATTTATAACCCGTGCAACCTTTGCCAGAGAAGCGCAGAATACATTACGTACCATGATGGCGAAAATTCCTTTGGCTATTCCTACTGAAATAAAGCGAGCTCAGAACCGTAGGTTCCAGTTTATAACGAAACAAGGACAGGAGGTTGAATTTGAATATGTGAAGAATAGTTCACTTTTAAGATTTCGTATTATTGGTGAGCAGGATTGGCGTGTAATTTTGAATAATATCGCTAAAAATGGATTCGAATTTAATTATTATGAGAGTAATGGTAAAAAAGGAACTAAACAAGAAGATATCCGACGAATTGAAGTCATTTTTAATTTAGAAAAAGAAGATCAAAGTGCAGGCTATATTTATAAATTCTATATCAGAAATAAATAGACATAAGCATGAATGCGGTATGAGTCTGGTTGGAGTCGTATTATTGACAACTTTATTCACTAGTTTGATACTTGTCATGGCCACCTTTATTTGGACTAATACTAGGATGAATGCTTTGGTCGCGGGTGAAATAAGCACATATTATTTAACTGAATCAGGCCTTGAATATGCATTACGAAGGTCTTTAGACTTAAATAATTGGAATTGGTCCCTGAATGGAAATTATGGTGGGGGCCAGGTCTCTATTTCTGTGTCCAATGTCAATGGTGATACCATGCAGATTATATCACAGGCTAAAAACGGGATAACGGCTAAACAATCAACACTAAATCTTAAAATGATCAATTTTTTGAACTATTCTGTATACGTTTCCGGGGACAATTATGGTATATTAGGCTATGATTCACCACACTATATTAGATTCAATGTTGATCAATTACCATTATTGGATTTAGATAGTCTAAAGTCAGTAGCTAAAGACCAGGGGCATTACTACAAAAATAATCTGACCATTTCCAACTCTACTCCTGCCTATGAATTTTGGAGTAATCCTTTAAATCATGACCAGGATGCAAATATAACTTATGTGGAGAAGGATCTAACCGTAACTAAGACTAACGAGGCTATCGGCGGTATTTTTGTTGTTGAAGGGGATATAACTTTGAATGGTATCCAAAACATTAATGGTATTCTATATTTAGCGAATTCTAAGTCAAAATCATTAGTTTTATGTACTGGTTTCCTCACTTATAGGAGTATTTATGGTGGTATAATCGGGAATAGTGATATTCAAGGTGGAATAGGCTTGTTTGGCCCCAGATTGAGAGTTTTTTATAATAGTACGTTTTTAGAAAAATTTTATACCTATACATTAGATGGTAATAGCTATGTTTTACATAAATTAAGCTGGGTATCAAACTATTAAAAAATGATATCACAAAAAAATATATATATAATAGATCAAATGGTACAAGACATAGTAACAACGAAAAATAATCCCTTACCAAGAGAAAACCGTACTTACAAAAGGAGAGATAATCGTCTTTCTTCGAAAAATAATTATTTAAAAAATCCTGAAGAGATTTTTATCACTAACAAATTAGGTTTTTTCTATAAAACGGTCTATGCCGAATCGATCGCTATTGAAATCGATCCTGGGGAAATGCGTATTCTCTACATACGTAAAATCAGACAAAAATATCAAATAGAGCGGTGGGCTGAAGTTGAATTAGTTAGAAACGGCAGTGGACGAATTGCCAAAATAGTAGAGACGATTCACTCTGTTTTGGAAATAAATCATGTCAAGCATAAAAAGGTTATCCTAATAATAAATGGACCAGAAGTGAACATTAGAACTTTTAATGTTCCCAAGTTACGGGGGCAGGAACTCAAACAGGCCATTTATTGGAAAAACAAAAATGAAATACCAAATTTTTCAGATTCCTTTATTTGTGAATATCAGGTAGTAGGTGAACGGAAAACAGGTGACAAAAGTGAATTGCTAGTACAAACCACCGTTTCACCTGAGAGATTTGTCAATAAATATTTAAATATTCTGAGACAAATTGGAATTAATCCATTTCGAGTAATTGTAAAACCCATCGCTTTATCCTCAGCCATCAATAGTCTGACGAATAGCTGGGCATTAGACAAGAAAAATACTGTGTTCATTGATATAGGTCGTGAGATAACGTTATTATGCTTTTTTCGTAATGGCAAGCTTGAATATGTCCGTACTCTGCTGCTAGGGAGCAGTAAAATTGATAGAATGCTCACCAAACCCATTAAAATAAAAGATAAAGAAGTCAGTATTAAAGATGAAATGATCGAAAAATATAAGCGCACATACGGTATTTTACGTGAATTCTTGAACGGTATAGATAATAGATTTTTTCCTTTTAATAGATTATATGAATATATATTACCCACCTTACGACTTTTTGTTAGCGAAATCAATCGATCTCTTATATTTTATATGAATAAATATGATATTAACAAAATTGATACAATTTTTTTAACAGGAAAAGGGTGTAATTTAAAAAACCTGGATTTATTCCTGTCGACAAAATTGCGGTTACCTGTAAAGCTGATTGCACCTTCTTTTCCTAGTGTTAATTGGGGTACGTATTTTCATGGTTATGAATATACTTCATGTTTTGGCGCCCTGGTATATGGCAATTATAAGTCAAATTTTATCCCAAAAGCCATTAAAAAAGAGAAGTCATACAAGAGGAAATGTAAGTTCTTACTTCTGATAAGTTCATTGTTATTCATTCTAATAGCTGCATATACCTTCCAACTGCAGAGTGTAAAGAGAAACTTTGAAGGCGCGGTTTCTAGTATAGATACTAAATATCAGAATATATATTCTGCTGAAAAGAAAATTGAACAATTAATGCAACAGAAAAAACAGATTGATGAAAAGATCAATCTGATGGAAGCAACAATAAAAGAAGATACAAAAATTGTCAATTTTTTAAAAATTATTAGTAACGCTATTTCTGATGATATTGTCTTGTCGTCCATAGAATATAACATTGCAGAGTTATCGCTTGGAAATAATCGTTCAGAGAAAACGGTAGGAGTGATAACTATAAAAGGCAACGTTTATAAAAATTTCCTGTCAGCAGATCTAACACTATTAAAGTTCATTTCAAAACTCAAATCATTTCAATATTTTCGAGATGTGCAGTTAGTTGAAGAGAAAAAGCAAATTTATGAAAAAGTTTTTCTGTTTAAAATTCAATTGAAGGTATAATATATGAAGTATCAAAAGATTTTTTATTTTCAATTATTGATAATAATTACCGTAACGTGTTTGTGGATCTACTTTCTATACATTCCCAATACAGAATTTGTATCACAGGCTAGGGCTGAATTAGCAAACTATAATAAAAAACTTAATGCAGCTATCAACACAAATGATCAATTAGAAAAATTACAAAATCAACTTGATATAAAAGCTGGGCAACTAAAAAAAATGGAGAGTAAACTCATTGATAAGTCTGATCTAGACATAGTAATTCAATCTCTAGTAAAAAAAATGGCTGCACAAGGCATTACGGTTATTAATGTAACACCGAGTAAAGCACATTTTTTCGATGAATCGCGCGTAAACAACGAACAAAATTATCTATCTAAATTACCTTTAGAAATGAATATTGAAGCAAGATATATCGCTTTAGGTAATTTTCTTGATAATTTGGATTCATTACCTTTTTGGTTACAACCTGAAGCGCTTCAGGTTACTCAAAATCCCAAAGGCGGAAATAATTTATCTGTTATTTTAAAAGCAATCATCTATCTAAGAACGGATTCAAAGTTATGAAGGTAACTAAGAGTCAAAAGCGTTTACTCTTGCTTCTTGCAATCGTTATTATTTATGGGATAATAGATTTTGTCCAAAACAAGGATGATTATGCACAGGTTTATCTTGGTAATAATAAAGTTAAACCAGCCCAGTTAGCGAGTAATATTAATTCGCTTCTAATTAAAAAAGAGAATAGACTTCCTAAAATTGATTTAAGTTGGAAAAGAGATCCGTTCGTAAGAATTGAGGAACGCCAAGTCAGTAAAGTGAGAACAACAGCGCCTAAAGTTCATTTAAATTTAAACGCTCTGACCTATGCAGCTGAGAATTCATTTGTTATTATAAATAATGTAATCCTGAAAGAAGGTGAAGTCATTGAAGGATACCGTGTTGAAAAAATATCCCAAAACCGTGTCAAATTAACAAAAAATGGTAATTCAATTTATTTGAATACCCAATAGGAGAGGACAATGAAAGGGTTACAAATTAGATTAATTATAATTATCGTACTATGCTTTTCGTTTCGATTGAATGCACAGATTAGCGATCTTTTACAAGCAAAATTGGCTCAGAAAGTGACATCCTTAGAATTCCGTGATACCGAAATAACAAACGTATTGAGATTATTAGCCAGGCAAAACGGTTTAAATATTGTGATTAGTTCTCAGGTTGAGGGAAGAGTATCAATTTCACTTTGGGATGTGACTATTGAAGATGCCCTGAAGACGATTTTGAATGCACAAGGATATCATTATATTATCGAGAATGATATAATAATGGTGAAAGAATTTGATAAAGAGATTTTTGGAGAAGCAAAAAGTAAGATTTTCCGTCTAAACTATATTGATGCAGTTGATTTAATGGAAACGCTCACCCCTTTCTTAACATCAAAGGGGGAAATCCAAGTATTAAATTTAGTTAAAACGGAAAAGATAGAAGAAAAACGTTCAGATATACTTGTGTTGAGGGATATACAAGAGAATCTGGACATTATAAGTTCGGTTATAGCAGAATTGGATATAGCTCAAGAACAGTTTGTTATTGAAGTGAGACTCATCGAAACAATTTTAGGCGAGAATCAAAAGTTTGGCTTTGATTGGCCTGATAATATAAATGTATCTATGACCGGAGCAGATCCCAGTGGAACGGGTGATGTAGATTTAAATTCCGGTTTGGCTGCCTTCTCAGGATTTCCAGTAAATTCAAAGTCATTTAAATTGGGCATTCTGACAGTTGATGAATTAAACTTCACCTTAGATATGTTGGCGCAAGATGAAGATTCCAAGTTAATCTCTAATCCAAAAGTAACTGCAATAAACAATAAGAAAGCGATGATTCGAATCGGTACAAATATTCCTATTCCTGAAGTAAGCAGGGGGATTGGGGGTGACTTGATCACATATAAAGAAAAGCAAGTGGATGTTAAGCTGGAAGTCATTCCCAGAATTGAACCGAATAATAAGATAAACCTTACTGTCCATCCCTCTATTGAAGAAATAATAGGGTACACCGGACCGGGTGAATATCCACAGCCAATAACAAGTATACGTGAAGTGCAGACATGCGTGAGTGTCGCACCGGAGGAAACGGTTGTTATTGGTGGTATGGTAAAAGATAATAAATCAACAAAATCTAAAAAGATCTGGTTCTTAGGGGATATACCTCTGATCGGTGAGCTATTTACAAGTAGGACAGAAGAAGTGAAAAAAACAGACCTGCTAATTTTTATTACGCCAAAGTTGTTAAAGGTAAAGTCTTAAAGATCTTTTTTAATCTCTCCTCAAGAATTTGATAATCAGAAATCTTCGTAGTGGATCTCAAGAAAAATGTGAATTATAGTTCACACTGAGAACTATTATTCACACATTGTGAATTATAATTCACAAATAGTCATCACGTACAACACTTCAGTTTCCTTTTTTATCTTAATAAAATCAACAGCTTAGATGTATAATAAAACATTTCAAATAATTGGCTTTAAAATTGCTATAGATAATAATATTTTATAGATTATTTTATTTGTATTACCGTTCTTAGAAGTTGAATTATGAAATCGGAATTTAAAATCCTGGTAGTTGATGATGAAAAAGAAATACTGGTGATGCTTGAAGATCTATTAAGCATGGAAGGTTATAAAGTAGAGCTGGCCTGCGATGCCCAGGAAGCATTGCAAAAGTATAAGAAAGAGGAGATTAATGTTGTTATTAGTGATATTATAATGCCCGAGATGAGTGGATTAGAACTCTTAAAAAGGTTAAAAGAAATTAATAAGGATGCTGATGTTATAATGATCACAGGATCAACCTCCATAGAAAATGCAGTAGAAGCACTTAAAAATGGGGCAGAAGATTATTTTACAAAACCACTGAGTAACATCCAGATCCTAAAGGTTGTTGAGCGTTTATATCAAAATAAAAAGTTAGAGCAGCGTAACGAAATATTAAAACAAGAATTACTGCGCCAGGAATTCACAGAAATGATAGGCAATACACCAAAAATGAGAAAGATTTTTTCTGACATCAATATGGTTGCCGATACTGATATTCCCGTTTTTATTTCTGGAGAAAGTGGTACTGGTAAGGAACTCGTAGCACGCGCCATACACAATCTAAGTTCACGTAAGAATGAACCGTTTGTACCAATCAATTGTGCTGCTATTCCAGCCGACCTGTTAGAAAGTGAATTTTTTGGGCATGAAAAAGGTGCTTTTTCGGGTGCAACGAGCAGGAAATATGGATTATTCGAGGCAGCCCACACGGGAACGTTACTACTAGATGAAATAGCTGAAATGCCGTTAGGATTGCAAGCCAAAATATTACGGGCTGTTGAGACCATGCAGATACGTCGCATTGGGGGTACTAAGCAATTCTCCATTGATGTACGAATTGTATGCAGCACAAATAAAGATATCAAGAAAGAAGTTGAAGAAGGTAGATTTCGCAGCGACCTTTATTATCGTCTCAGTACTTTTACTATTTTTATTCCACCTCTACGTGAACGAAAAGCAGATATAAAGTCAATAGTACAGCATATCCTTAAGAAGAGAGGTAAAGAAGAAACTTTAATATCAAATGAAATTATCGAAGCATTTGAGGCTTATAGCTGGCCTGGTAATGTTCGTGAAGTGGAGCATGTCATAGACAGGCTGTTGCTGATTACACAAAACAAACTGCCTACTATCAATCAATTACTTCCTGAAATACGCGATGCTTATCGTGGCGGCAGCAGACAAAATCAGGAAAATAACAAATTCACCTTTGTATCGCTGGAAAAGATAGAAAAGGACCATATCATGAAGGTGTTGGACCATTGTTATGGGAATAAACGTGATGCTGCTAAAATATTAGGTATCGGATTGAAGACATTGTATCGTAAAATTGAACACTATAATTCTTAATTATCCACTCTGTATAAATATAACTCCCAATAGCAAGTCTCACCATAACCATGTCTCATCTATAATAGGTTGATCGATATATATAAATTACCTGTCTCATAGTTTCGCTTTCCTAAACAGCAGCTACAATAGTTGTCATATTGACATAGGAGTTTTAAGTGTAATTAATTAATAATTTATAACTTATTGATAATATTGGACTTAGAAGAGTGTACATAATTGGCATTATATTTGTTTATTAATATTCGGGTTTATAGAGGAACTCGAGATGGATGATGTATTAATTGTAATCCATGATGAAAATCTTATTAATTTCATTATGAGAGATTATATCCGCTTAAAATTTAGATTTGTGCACTGTTCAAACATATTTCAAGGTCTAAAAAGAATTGCAAAGGAAGATATCGGGTATCTGATTTATGATGTCACCAACTCCTCTTTAAACGTTTTACAGTCAATTAAAATGCCAAAAAAATTAAAACCGAATTTACACATAATTATAATTACAGATGATGAGAGCATCTTGCGGAATAAAAAGTTGGATCTTAAAATTATTGATTTTATCCAATTCAAGCCCCCCGAATTCGATCAACTTGAACAAAATTTATACTTATACAGCAGGGTATGGAACAAGAAAAAAAACCAAGGAGAGAAAGTAAATATCAGATCGTTCCTTCAATTTATAAATTCTAAAAGGTATAATTAGGGGGTACTGGGTTATAGAATCTCCTATAACTTAATTGTTATTTGCGAAAAAATCGCTACTTTTTTGTCAAAATGACAATAGTCTCTCTTGGAGTAAAATAATGATCTTTCCAACGCATTGATTTTATTAAATTAACATAATTTATGAATTATGGCACTAAACTTGTATATGATTTAGAAAAGGTAAGGAGACTGTGATGCAAAATGTGCTCGTCATTACCAGCGATGAAAATTTGATTAACTTTATTATTCATGATAAAGTATCGAGCCTTGTTCGTTATACACATTATGCAGACGTCTTCAGGGGTTTGCGAATGTTAACATACAAATATTTTGATATATTAATTTTCGATATTGACTCTCCTAGTGTTGACGCTGTTCATGCCTTGAATATAGCAAAAACTATACAAGATGAACTACATATTATCGTTATAACCAATAATGCACACATTTTACGCCAGAAAAAATTGGAGAAACAGATTATCGACCATTTACTCTTCAAGCCAATTCAATATGAGCACTTAAGTAAACATTTGAAGTTTGTAGCGATGAATCGGGAGAGAAAAAAACATATACAATTGAATAATCAGCATGCGATCAATAATCAATTTGCAGGTTATTTAAAATCCCAAAATAAAGATGTTAAGGTAAAAAAGTAGTCGTTCACCGGGTTAGGAGTAATAATGAAAGAGCATTTACTAAAAACCGTATTAATTGTTGAGGATAATCCGACCGACGCAAACCTCATAACGGAATATATTAACAAGATCAATTCTAATATCAATCTTTTCCTATGTACTAAGTTGAAAGAGGCCATTACCTATTTGGAAAAACAGACGATGGATGTTGTTTTGCTCGATCTTTCTTTACCTGACAGCAATGGATTGAACACATTCTATAAAATCCAGTCATTAGTTCCTTTAACCCCCATTCTTATTTTAACTACTTTAGATGACAGCAAAGTGGCTGATAAAGCTTTGCGTGCGGGGGCTCAGGATTATCTTATAAAAGGAAAATTCGATAGCGGTTTATTTAAAAAGGCGCTTCGCTACGCCCTTAGACGAAAAAGTATCGAATGTGAATTGCGGCAAGAAATGCATAAATCGCAAAAATATCTTGATGTGGCTAAAGTAATACTTTTAGTCCTCGATACAAACGGAAATGTGGAAATGATTAATCAAAAGGGAAGCGAAGTACTTGAGTATAAAGAATATGAAATTATTGGTAAAAACTGGTTTGAAAATTTTGTCCCTCCAGAAATTAAAGATCAAATGTAT
>SMTZ1_10020108_pt1 | contig 13394 bp, 13 predicted proteins | sample DeeMarSWOR136_30_FD_25667 | JGI IMG/M metagenome (IMG submission 25667) | reverse complement strand
AAGCCGGAAAGAGGTTTTGGAGGAGCAGGCATAACGGCTGCTTGGAACTCTAAGGAATTGGAAACAGCGTTCTTTGATGCTTCCATGGTTAGTCAAGATCTTTTGATTCAAAAATTCATTAACGGTGTTCATGCAAGCATATCTTTTCTGGCGACTGATAAGAAAGTCAGAATTTTGACGATAAATGAACAACTACTAGGATTAAATTTTCTTTTTCAGAAGGAGCCTTTTGGATATTGTGGGAATATTGTTCCCTTAAATTTTGCTAGTTCGGTTTTTGAAAAATGCAGGTTTATCACTGAAAAGATTGCTTTACACTTCGGTCTCAAGGGTTCAAATGGTATTGACTTAGTGATTTCTAAGAAAAATACGCCTTATGTGATAGAAGTTAATCCCCGATTTCAAGGAACTCTAGAATGTGTTGAAAGAACACTCGGGATAAATCTTGTTGAATCGCATATTAACGCATGTGTATACGGTTCTCTGCCAACAATAAAGGAAAAAGTATCCGTCTTCTGCACCAGATTAATCTTGTATGCTCCTAAACGTGTCGTAGCCTCTGACCTAACCGTTTTCCATGAAACTCGAGACATTCCGCTTCCAGGAACATTAATAGAAAGCTAGAAAACTAGCTGAATCAATTTATGTAATGCTCTCTCCAGCTTAGTCTTCTGAAATAGTCAAACCCATTTTTCGAACAGCCTTGATTATAGGAGGAGCCACAATCATACTTATCAAAGTAGATAATGCAGCCTTTGTCGATGTTTCAACAGCTCCAACAGTCCATATAGATTGCAGTATGTCTACATCCCATCCGAAAAAGGTCTGATAGGTTTGGCAAGGTACAAGAACAAAAATGCGAAACAATACATCAGCTTCTAATCCAATAAAAGCACACAGTGCAATAATGCATAAGAAACGTACACTGTCCGATTTAGTGTCCCACAGATGTTTCCATTTTTTCATGATGACAACTAGGATAAGGAGGCAAACGAAAGCAAGATAAACATTCCACATGCCCCAGAAGGGAAGTTGCCACGAAACTGGTGTTAGGAAAAACGCTCCCAACAAAGTTGAATAATAAATTAATGCTATTTTCCATTTACCTGCAAAGGTAAGGCTTGTAATCATTGCACCAATTGGTGCCCCGAGTGTAAAAAGGAATTCTGCAGAATGTCGGATGTAAATTGAGTGGCCAACCATTACTCCAATGAAAGTAGAAAAGAAACTTGCATATGGTCCTAGCATTATTCCGTTGATGGGTTCAGCTATGAAAATCCAACTATACCATACACCCGAAATGTCTAGAAGCGGTCCCGTTAACGAGTCACACACTATGTTAAATGCTGCGAAAACAGCAATCAGCGAAACAAATGAGGATTCTCTCAGTTTTTCCAAGTTCATTCACTAAATTTGTCCGATCTCTTGCTATTATTGGTTCATCTTTAAAACTATTGTATAGCGCGCGCGAAAGTCAGGAGTTATCCATGTGCAATCTTCCTATTGGAGAAAAATCGTGAATACGCTCATGTTCAAAAGCAAGAGTGCACCCTGAAGAAGACATAGGATACCCAAGATGGTTGAGACAGGTCTCGAAGCCAAGATTATACCCACCAACTTCAGAAGGTCTTCTGCAAACTTGAAAAAGGTGTAAGCCAGCAAAGCTGGGATTAAGAAGATTGCTAAGTACACCCAGGTTGACGAGATGCCCAAAACAGTCTCAGGCAACGGATACAAGATGTAGACTAAACCGACACACAAACCACCTATCACCAATCCTATTAAAGCCGCCCAAGGAATGTCCTTCAAAGGTTTCAGAACCAATGCCAAGCCCGTAATTACTAACAGATAACGCGTACCGGAATCCAAAGATTGGCTCAACCAGACACCTGCCGCAGTCATTAACATGAGAACCCCGACAAGAAACCCAAAGAGTGACATAACCTTCACCGTATCACTAACAGGCGCTCCCACGACCGGAGTTGGCTTGGAGAGTTTCCCAATCAACCAAGAAACTGCTACAATACCACCAAGAATCAAAATATAAGGAGTATACGGAACCAATAACTGAAGATCCATCATTACTAACCAAATCATTAGTTATTTCAATAGAGCTTAATTCTTTTCGTCTCTACTGGTTTTATCTTGATTTTTGAGGAAGCGCACACAAGAACTCAGGAAGGTTGCTTTCGGATGTGAGTGCAGAAAGTGTAAGCGTTGTGATGAAGTAGAAAATCGTGGTTATGATGAGTAAATCCAGAAATTTTAGTTTGTTTACCTTGTAATTCTCAATCGACGCGCGCGCTGTACCGCTAGACGTTTACAAGAAATTGGATGAAGAAGATTATTAATTCGGTGAAGGCACCTACCGCAAGCATGGCTACGCCATACAACGAGCTGTTTTCCCTCGCTACCTTTCCAAGATATATCTAACCCGAAAAACGTGGTTGCGTGCACCGCTAGTAGTCAAAGATAACAATAGGAATTTTGCTGTTTTGTCTGGTTAAGCTTTATTATTTACATGCAGATAAAGATTCTAAAACTCTAGAGAAGGGATATTATGACAATTGCCAAAATCTTGGAAAAGCTTTCGAACGCTTGCGGTGTAGTAGGTAGAGAAGATGAGATTAGAAATCTAATGAAGAACTTTTTGAAACCTTGCGTGGATGAAGTCCGGGAAGACAAGTTTGGAAATGTTATTGGAGTAAAAAAGGGAAAGAAAAACGCTCCAAAAGTGATGTTGGCCGCTCACATGGATGAAATAGGATTACTAGTAAAAACAATTTCAAAGGAAGGTTTCCTATATTTCGCAAAGATGGGCGGAATAGACGATCGCATCCTATTGGCTCAGAAGATCAAAGTTAATACGGAAAAAGGATCACTGCACGGAATAATCGGCTCAAAACCACCACACATACAAAAAGAAGAAGAACGCAAAAAAATCATTACGTATGACAAACTTTTCATAGATATTGGGGCGAAAAACCGAGAGGAAGTAATAAAAAAAGGAGTAAGAATTGGAGATTCAGTGAGTTTTGACATAAAATTTGCAAGAATCGGGAAAGACATCGTTATCGGCAAGGCTTTCGATGATCGTATTGGATGCGCGGTTATGGTTGAAGCGATGAAGCGGTTGAAGAAAACTGAATGTTCGGTCTATGCTGTTGGCACGGTACAGGAAGAGGTTGGCTTACGGGGAGCTATAACATCCGCATTTGGAATTCATCCAGATGTTGGCATAGCGTTAGACGTGACAGTTGCTGGCGGTGTGCCTGGAGTAAAAGAAGTTGAAGCACCAGTAAAAATGCGGAAGGGACCATCGTTAACAGTTGCAGACCGTGGTCTGGTAACACATCCGAAGGCTTTAAAGTTATTAATAGATGCAGCTGAGGAAAACAAAATTCCATATCAACTTGAGACAGGCTTACCAGGATCTACAGATGCGGCAGGTATATCCTTGACAAGGGAAGGTATTCCAAGCGGAGTCATATCAATACCGACAAGGTACATTCATAGTCCAACAGCATTGCTCAGTCTGAAAGATGCGGATAACTCTGTGAAACTAACAGTTGCAGCCATTCAGAAAATTCCAAAGTACTTCTAACTTTCCTTCTTTTTTCTGCGCAAAACCTTTCCAGCTATTTACACTCAAATTCCTTCACTAGATACTTTACAAAGAGAACCGTTAACAATACAAGCATCATGTAGAATAAAATCCATACTAACATCTAATAGCGCGCGCGTTTTAAGGAAGAATGAAACGATTTAAGACAAAGATGTTTATTTCTTTTATAGTTGAAAATGACTGAAAGAAAAAACTTTGAGTTTCTAGAGCATACAGCAGATGCTTATGTCGCTGCTTATGGGCGAGATTTAGCTGAAGCCTTTGAGAGTGCAGCCCTCGCAATGTTTGATGTTATGACCGAGATTGAACACGTCAAAGCACAAGTTGAGAACATCATTGAAGTAGAAGCAGAGGATGAGTATGCATTACTATATAATTGGCTTGAAGAGATACTCGTAAAATCTGAGATAGACGAAATGTTCTATTCCAAGTTTAAAATTCTGAACATAGAAAAATCTTCAGAAGGCTTCAGACTTAAAGCGAAAATTTGGGGAGAACAATTCAATCCTGAAAAACATACTCAGAAAGTGGGTGTAAAAGCCGTCACATATCATCGTATGAAAATTTTAAAATAACCAATTAGAATTTTCTTTCAGCAAATTAGAAACCTAATTTCCTTTACAAAATTCCCTAGAATAACATCCTTTCCTTCTATTAATGTAGTCTCACAAGACCAAAATCATATACCTTACACAACAGAAACTTGAGCTGCCTACTCTCGAGAGCATCAAAACCATTAGGGTAAAACGTCACCTATCCCCCCTCCCCCCGCTTTTTTTATCTTTGTGGTCACTTGCCAATATTTTTTGCCTTGACTTTTTTTAAAAACAGCACATGAGAATACTTTCAGCCCTTTAAACTCCCAGTCATCAAAATGTTTAAAGCAGTTGGCAACAACTTTGACATTCTATTTAAACAATAAACATGCGAACGCAGTATGGTGTGGAGAATGCATATTACGAAAATCGATGAACACATTAATCTAGTAGACCTTGAAATTGCTGGAATTAAGGATTTTATAGCAAGCTACGTTTTAATGGGCAAGAATTCGCATGTAAGAGCGATAGTTGAAACAGGTCCTGCATCAACAGTACAGAACTTGCTATCTGCCCTAACAGAATTAAATGTTAAACCAGAAGAAGTGGCATATGTTGCTGTTTCACACATTCATCTGGATCACAGTGGAGGCGCTGGAATCCTATTGAAGCATCTGCCAAAAGCTAAACTAATTGTCCACTCGAGAGGAGCACCTCATGTAGTCAATCCAGAAAAACTTTGGGCTCAATCAAGAGAAGCTCTTGGAAAAATAGCTGAGAAATATGGTAAACCTGAACCCGTTCCAAAAGAAAGGATTATTGTGGCAACTGAGGGAACGGTCTTCACGATTGGAGATGAAGTTGAGCTGAAGGTTATGGAAACACTTGGACATGCTTCGCATCATGTAGCCTACTATGAAACACTAAGCCACGGAGTTTTCACTGGAGATGCAGCTGGCATTTACCTCAATAAACATGATGCGGTTGTGCCAACAACGCCGTGGTTCTTCCGTTTAGACATTGCATTAGCATCTTTAGAAAAGCTAATCAAACTGAAGATACTGCAAAACGAGGAATAGAAAAAGGTGAAAAACTAGAAACTATAAGCCGAAGGATACTGGAAAGCGACAAAGCTCTCCAAAAAGTTTCAAGTTACATTAGAAACCATATGATTTTAAGCCAAACTGTGTTACACCAAAGCGTAGAAGGAGTTATTAAATTCGTGGAAAAATTCGGAACCTCCCTAGAATAATCATTCTCAGTAATAACCTATTCTTCTAACCTAGACGCAAAAATCCCTTATATTTGATGCAGCTCTTCTATGTTGTAGGTGACAAAATGCGTGGAGTCAAAGTTCCACTTGAAAAGATAGATGATTACACTTGGCGTATCCCAAAGTTTGAGCGTGGTATGCAAGTTCCAGGCAGGGTTTTTGCAGATAAAAATCTGTTGGAAAAGATGGAGAGAGACAGAACTCTCAGACAGTGTGCAAATGTAGCTCATTTGCCAGGCATCTACAAATACGCTGTAACTTTGCCTGATGGCCATGAAGGTTATGGTTTTCCAATAGGTGGTGTGGCAGCAACAGACTATGATGAGGGCGTAATCAGTCCAGGCGGCGTGGGCTATGACATAAACTGTGGGGTTCGCCTACTGACAACCAACCTTTCAGAACAAGACATCAGACCAAAACTTGCTAAATTAATAGACATTATCTTCAACAATGTCCCTTGTGGACTTGGAAGCCGACGAAAAGACTTCAGAGTTACAACAAATGAATTAGAAAGATTAGTTATAGACGGTGTCCAATGGGCTATTGACAAAGGATTAGGTCGGTCGGAAGATGCCAAACACTGTGAAGAAAAGGGATGCATGAGAGACGCAAATCCTGACAAAGTTTCAGATAGAGCAAAAAATAGGGGATTAGGGCAAGTTGGTACATTGGGTTCTGGAAATCATTTCCTTGAAATCCAGAAAGTGGACAAAGTTTATGACGAGAAAATAGCGAAGACCTTTGGAATCGAGTATGCAGGACAAGTAACAGCTATGATTCACTGTGGTTCAAGAGGCTTTGGTCATCAAATATGCTCAGATTATTTGAAGGTGATGGAAAAAGCTGTTCACAAATACAAGATTGCATTGCCAGATAGAGAACTTGCATGTGCTCCTGGAAAAAGCAAAGAAGCCGAAGATTACTACCAAGCAATGGCATGTGGTGTCAATTATGCCTTTGTAAACCGCCAAGTGATCATGAATAGGGTCAGACAGAGCTTCCGACAAGCTTTAAACAGAGATCCAGAAAGCTTCGGCCTTGATCTTGTTTATGATGTTGCCCACAACATTGCTAAAATAGAGAACCACAAGGTTAATGGAGAACCACTGAGAAAAGTATGGATTCACAGAAAAGGTGCAACACGCGCCTTTCCGAAAGGACATCCAGAGGTTCCAGTAGACTACAGAGCTGTAGGACAGCCAGTGCTCATACCCGGAAGCATGGGAACTGGCTCATGGCTTCTTGTCGGCACTGAAAAAGCTATGGACATAACTTTTGGATCCACTGCCCATGGAGCGGGAAGAATGATGAGCCGACGCGCAGCCAAACGAAGATTTTGGGGTGGAGATGTAAAAGAGGCATTGGAAAAACGTGGAATTCAAGTTAGATCTGCAAGTGCAGTTGTCTTAGCTGAGGAGACAGACCCCGCCTACAAGAACGTGGATATAGTTGCAGGCGTCAAAAGTCGCCAGATTTGCTCCATTAGCGGTTGTAAAAGGTTGAACTATATGCCGTAGTCTTCACCAAATAAAAACCAATCAATTTCTTGCCTACCCCCCCTCCCCCCGTATGTTTTTCTATATGTCTTTCAATTAGCGCATGTTTTCTCTTCACCAGACCCTTGTTACAGATTTTGGTTTCAGACGGATCAGAACTATGTCACTGTTTTTCCATTCAGCAAGGTTCTTTTCTGCCTCCTCCTTTGTCTCATAGCGAAAGAGCATTCGACGAGTCACAATGTGATCTAAATCGTCTTCGATACTCAAATCACCTTGTATCATGTAGCCAGCTTCATCCACTGTAGGTTCACCACCAATAACAACTGCACCCTTTCGGTTTGAAAGCACATTTCTAACCTTACGGTTGTCTCTGTCACTTCCAAAGATAATATCATCGCCATCAAGCATGAAATAAATTGGCACGACATGTGGGTAGCCATCTGTTCCAATCGTTGCTAGCCGGGCTACTCGTGGCTTTTGCAGAAATGCTCTAACTTCACTTGTCAACATGTCTAATCGCTTCGATATCAAAGCCAGTCTACCTATAAAGGTCTCTCTACATCTATGCACCAAGCAAGATTTCTGACATTTCTCAAACAGCAGCGCGCATAAGGCTTTTGAGCAACAGAAAATACAATACAACTAAGGTGATAAACGCTGAAAGACCTTTCCCTAGATATACGACCCATGCGCGAAGATGACTTGGAGATTGTTTCAGAACTTGCGATGCTGGCAAATCCCCATGCAAAAAAGGAAACTTATAGAAAACATGTTGCCGACGAATTGAAAGAGAACCCTGATTTGGCGTTTGTAGCTGTTGCTGGCGAAAAAGTTGTTGGCTACGTACAAGGAGATACTCGAGGTCTCATGACTACTGTAGAGGATCTAGCAGTTGCCAAGAACTATCAAGAGAAGGGCATTGGCAACCAATTGATTAAATCTGAGCTAGAAGCTCTGAGGGCAAGAGATGCAAAAATAGTCATGGCAGAGGTTCACTATCAAAACGCTCAGGCGATTCCCTTCTATTACAAGTATGGGTTCAGAATCTGTGGGTGTCTTCAAGACTATTTCGGAATAGGTCATGATGCAATAATGTTGAAACTAGTCTTATGAAACGTGCGTGCTCACACTTGGACTAAGCAGTTTTGGAGGGTGGATTTGAACCCAACCGCGCATCACGGAAATCCAGAAAATGCTCCATCCTCTATTTTTTAGGTTATGTGGATGTATTCTTGAATGGATGATATTTCTTGAACCAATCGAATCCGAATTCCTCCATGAGTCTCAGAAAGGCGTCGTTTTTTGCAGGCAAGGCGTTGGCCCGATAGTGAAGACCAAAATAGTATTGTGCTGTGTTTATGTGCCCATTCTCTTTGATTCGGCCAACACATTTCTTGGCGAACTCCTCTCCATGAACCTCTTTACACACCTCAAGGATCATCCCAAGTCGTTCTTCGGTGATTTCAAACTTCTCCCGGTAGTCGCGATACTTCTTGTTGAAGGCAGTTGTGAGCTCTTCATCTTGCGGTTTATGATACCATTCCGAATGGACGACCATATCGATGCCAAGTTTCTTTCGGGGTTGAGGTCTGACTGTGGGATATCCCATACAAACCAAGATAACTGGAAACACTCCTTTTGGCAGTTTGAACATATCCCGAATATCATTTAGCAAATTGATAATTGTGCCGATATAGACAGAGCCCAATCCCATTGAATCCGCAGCCGTGCATATGTTCTGAGCGCATATGACTGTGTCAATGAATGATATCCAGAAATGTGGAAAGGAGTTTGTAGCTGTGAAGGGAGCAACCTCAAGGCTTGCCCACCTTTCCATACGATGCCAATCGATGCAGAACAACAGCGCAACAGGTGCTTTGACTATAAAAGATTGTATACCCAATTCAGCTAATTTCTGCTTTGTATCGTCGTCTTTGATTTCTATAATAGAATAGGGTTGTAGGTTTCCACCGGTGGGTGCATGGATTCCTGCCTCAATGATAAGCCACAAAATATCTGGAGGAATTTTCCGCTCAGAAAAATCTCGACAGCTAGCTCGCTCAATGAGTAGTTTCATTGTTTGATTTGAGTGTCTATCTTTTATGTTCTCTTCATGAAGATGCGGCATTTCATTTTGACCCCTGATTCAAGCTTTGTTTGCTTCAAATGCGGCTCTTTTGATAAACCTTTCCAGAAGACATATAAATATGTGCTAAGTCCTAGGGGACAAAACCAATAAGAGCGTCTATGCCAAGTGATTCGGTGTAGTAAGGCAACATCAACAACTCTGCAAGCAGCTCACGTTGTAACCACTATAACGCAGCATTGTGGTCAAGGCAACATGGAAGGCTGTGGGAGTAGAATTTTAGCCCCCACATACACAGAAGCGCGTGCATTCTTGAGTAAGACATGAAACAAACCTTAATCAAGTTTTAAATGATTTATAATTGAAAATAGGATATTTAAATTGCCCATTACTCCATATTATGGATTTAAATCTCCATTAAGTCTCAAAAAGATGTTTAAAATCATTTTTATCTTAATTTAGGAACTATTGTCTCCATAAAAGCTATATTTGCGCTCACTACTCTCTATTGCTTGACTATCGGGGTGGCTAAAGATAAACCAAGATTACAACATTATCAATGGAGAATTTCAGCACATAGTCCTTGAAGGCGCAGCCTACGAAGTTGGCAAGATGCAAGGCGAGGCACTCAAGAGTAACATGGAAATGCGCCTCCGCATCGAGAAAGCCATTTCATCATACTTGACCCAGTTAGGATTTCCTGCATCTGAGAAGCCCAATCTGAAGAAAAGGGGATTCCGAGATTTTCGGGAATTGCAAAGCTTTCTTGAGGATCACTGTCCAGGATTGAATGAGGAGATGCGCGGGTTTGCTGACAGCCTTGGAGTAGAAGCTAGTCACCTACCTTTCTACAATGCCGCGTATATAGTTCCGAAAAAGTGCAGCCAAATGGCATTGCTTTCTTCAGTAACACTTGACAATCACGTTTATGTTTCGAGAAGTTATGAATGGACACACACAGAAGAAGATTTGCGGTTATGTACGACGAGAGTGAAGGGGAAAGCAAGACATATTGGCTTCTCGATATTTCTGTTTGGTCGTGCTGATGGAATAAACGAACATGGTGTCAGTGCCTCGTTCACTGGAGGGGGAATCTTTGGTGTTCCGTACAAGCAACGAGGATTCGAAAACTATCTGGTAATTCGATCTATACTGGAGAACTGTAAGTCAGTCTGCGATGCGATGGAGTTTGTTCAGAACATTCCTGTATCAGGCTTCTTTAATCTCCTAATAGCAGACCGAAGCAACGATGCAGCACTAGTGGAATTCGCCGATGGCGCTTGCGACATTAAGCGTATAAACAACGATTCAAATGATAGGTGTCTCTTCTCAACCAATCATTACACTCTGCCCGCAACAATGAGATATAATGAACTCAACTGCGGGATAATAGGTCAGTCAAAGAAACGGTATCAACTACTTGCTTCAGCCTTGAAGAAGGCTGCTCCTAAAATCAGCAAGGAAACGCTGAAAGCTATCTTGTCCAGAAAATTTCCAGAAGGTGTCTGTGACCATTACTATTCTAATGGATTCGGCACTGTTTGGTCTGCAATATTCGATTTGACCTCTGTTGAAGCCGATATATGTTTTGGTGCGCCAACACACAATAAATGGCTGTCCTTTATGTTGGATGAGCCCGTTGGTGTTAAGAAGTATCAGGCAATCTTTCCAGATATCAAGGGCAAATGGCCGTACTGAACAAGCTCACGACTTCCAGCGAGCGAGCGTGTCTGTTCCAGCATTCCAAAGTAATTACAGGGTAATATGTTGGTTGGTTGGGTTAAATTTTAATTCCTTCCTTCCTTCCTAAATTAATTAATTATACGCAAATCTAGCGCGCATCCTTGAGTATAGTTTCCATTAATATTTCAGGTGTCCATTCATAAAGAAAATCATATTGTAGAAGATCAAGTCTATTTTTTAGGTCTCTATTTTCACGGATTTTAAACCAGTCTTCAGCCTTATATCGCGATATTGAACTCACTGCAAATAGAATAATGTAGCCTACTAGGATCAGGTTTGATTTCGAAATACGGAAGAAAGGCATTTTTTGGTTAAGCTTCTCATACATATTGATTAAAGCGGTGAGACCGAGTTCTGGGCATCTAGAGTATTTTCTCTTCTTATCAACTTCTGCCAGAATATTTTCTCCTTCAAGATTTGGGTAACATATTATCCCAGTATCTTCATCGAGTGAAAAAATGCTGGGTTGATACACAAGATAGAAGGCGTCAACAGCTCTTGGAAAAATCCCAGACGTTCTAACCTTCATCAGATGCTCGTTTGCACTTGATGCTAATTTGATTCCATGGCCCCAATTTTGTCCATATTTTAGCCAAGTTCTTGAAAAGAAATCTAGAAGATAGATCATACTGTAATGAAGCATTATCGGCTTCAAGTCATCATTCACTTGAGTATAACCAGCTAGGAAATCAGTGAATCTGGAAATGTCAAATGAAAGTTTGTTTGCTTGTTTTTTCATGAATTCTCGATCAGATAGATTCTTCTCTTTAATGGGACTTACACTAGACGACGCATCAGAGTAAATATTCCATCTTTTGTTTTTATTCCGATCTCCAAATGGAAAAACGATTTCATGGACTTTGACTAGATATTGCCTTGTCTTGTTGGGAGACTTCAGAGATAAAAGGTCTTGGACACATTGATCAGCATCCGCGCGTCCGAGGAATATATCGCGTAAAGCTGAAAAACTCATTTGTATTTACCTTTGATTATACAGCGTTCTTAGATAAATATCTGTTATCCTTAGCGCGCGCTCCAATCTTTCTGAATATTTCCAGAGCTTGGTTGGTTGGATTGAAGTTTTATTCCTTCCTTATGTGAAGTGTCTTAAACCTATCATACAAAGCGTGTGAGAGAATTAAGCTTCTCAATTTCTGTCAAAAAGCGGAAAGAACTTTTCTAAGTAGGTCTTCTTTACCATCAAAACTAATCTGCTGAAAATCATTTAGATTCATTCTCTCTCTTTCTAAGACGATAGTTATTTGAGGACTCAGAGTATGGTATCTATACACCAAGAAGGTCTTATTATTATCTCGAGCTATCTGTATCTCTTTTTTCAGTTCTCGTGAGGTTTCTATCCCATTTGTCATTATCAACAAGAATTTTTTGCTTTTCTTAATAGATTTGTTACGTGTTTCCATCCATGTCTGTTTACCTTTAAATTCTTTAGGAATGTCAATTATATCGAGAAACACTGAAATATTCTCCCGTTCAAGACCACTTTTTAGATGCTTTGCAAAATCTAATCCTGTATCCCTTCGGTAAGCAATGAAAACTTCATAACACCTAGCCCAATATGGTTCCGTGACCTCACCTGATTCTTGGATCATTTCCTCTCTTTCCCAATCATGTTTTTTCCAATCAGCAGTGACAAATTCGTAGATTCTTTTCATTCTATCCTCTTTTCTGCCGCCTACAATAAGGTCATGGTATCTGCACACTTCCTTCAAATCCTCATTATTCATAAAATCAAGGAAATCGTGTAAAGACCATTTTGCTTCAAATCTCAATCTGTCGATAAGCTCATCTACTGTGCCACTTACCTTCAAATCGACAGAATAAAGTGCATCTTTTAGTTCTTTTTTATAAAACCAAGTTCTAATAAACTTACGAAAGTTCATATCTGAAACTTTATGGATGTCCACTTAAATACTTTGGTTGAGAAGATCAAATAGCGGTCGGGCTATTCTCATGAAGGCTGAACAATGTTTATCGATTATAGAAGATTTTTCATGAACTCAAGCATATCCAAGATATTAAAGATGATAGTGAGGGCATTCTTGTGAAGTTTTTAAATCTTTCTTATGATTCGAAATAATAGGGAAACGGAATATGGATGCAATGAGTTTTTGACTCATTTCTGTGTTCACCAAATGCAGAAGTCCATTTTCCGCCCTAAAACCAGAAAAATAGCAAATTTTTAGCTTAAACTGCTAGCAAAACCCTTATCTAAGAGATAACTCATAAAGGTAAGCGGTGAACACAGGAATGAAGGGAGCTAAAGTAAAAAAGATAGTTTTGAGTGGTTATGGTTCGTTTTTGGGTATGGAAAAAGGTTGCTTTCTACTTAGAGATAAGAATGGAAAACAGGAAAAGTATCCGTTGTTTGAAAAGGAAATCGGCGAAGTAGTCCTTAAGAGTGGAAACACTGTTTCCGTTGGAGCATTAGCGTCTTTGGGTTTTGGGTTTTGGGTTTTGGGGGTTAAATTTTAATCCCACCAACCAACCACATTTTATCAAATAAATTCCAAGTCAGCTTTTTTTTGCTAAATAAGAAATAAAATGAGCTATTGGTTTGAGTTCGTTTCTCCATTTCAAAGAAGCTAACTAGCCAAAACATAGAATACCTTGT
>SMTZ1_10004947_pt1 | contig 13395 bp, 10 predicted proteins | sample DeeMarSWOR136_30_FD_25667 | JGI IMG/M metagenome (IMG submission 25667) | reverse complement strand
GGAGGTGCAGGTGAGATGAAGCGGGTTTGCATCAACCGTCACAATGGGTATATAAACGGCCTTTTTATGGATTGGACTGTCAGAAAGATCGGGCTCAAAGAGCTGTGGACCTTGAATTGGCATCGGGGCTATGATACAAGCGGTCCCTGGACGAAGGCCGGCCTTGTCCAGCCGTCTGACTGGCCGGAATGGATGAGAAGATTCAAGGACTACTAAGATAACCAACCGCCATTAATCAATATTCTATGCGCAAGATTGTGATGGGCCGTAGCAGAGCTATTCTACGCAGTTCAATTCTTATAAGCTTGTTTATCATAAGTCAATTCTAATATAAGCAAAGGAATACGCCATGTTACTAATTGACAGATTCAGATTTCACGGAGCAGATTTAGCTGCCATATGTTTTGTTCTTTGTTTATGCCAATTGCAGGTCTTCGCGTCGGCACAGCAAAATGCAGATTCGGCGGACATTTCGTTTAGTATAAAGAGAGAGGTTCTCCATAAGATTGACCCACGCATATTCGGCCAGTTTATGGAGAGGCCAAGCTGGGGTGAGATCGGCGTCGAGGGGGCACTAATTCCCGGCACCCGGAAACTCCAACCCCATGTGCTGGAGCTATTAGAGGAAATGGAAATACCGGTTATCAGATTTCCCGGCGGGACCGATGTGGATTTCTTAGATTGGCGCGATATGGTCGATAACGTACCAGGCCGAGCGGCTAAGCGACCTGTCAGCACCGGCCATCGTGGGCACAAGGTGACCAATAATTTTGGCTATGATGAGTTCCTTCAATTTTGTGAAGATGTTGACACAGAAGCTATCCTTGTAGTGAATTTCCGTGATGCTCTGCTCAAGAAGAAGCCCCTGAAACAGGCTGCTATGCACGCGGCGGCATTAGTTGCTTACTGCAACGCGCCTGTTGGAGCCAAGCTACCGGAAGGGATGTATAATTGGCCATCCTTGCGAGTCGGAAATGGTCGGGCCGAACCCTATAATGTGAAATATTTTCAAATCGGCAATGAAACATGGGCTTTCGTAAGGCAGTTGAGGGAGATTTTGTCCGATGCGGCACCTCAGTTTTACGTTAAGTGTATGGCTGCATACATTGAAGCGATGCGGTCAGTGGATCCTTCTATTGGAATCATCGTCGACGGCCATGATGGCAGTATGTCCGGGATTGTCGGGCAGGTACACAAACAACTGGGGGACAAAGTATCCTATTTTGCCACACATTTTTATACGCCGTGGGCCATTACGAAAGCAGTTAGAAACGGCAGAGAAGTCCCAATACACGAGATTACCGCCGACGAAATCTGGTACGCCTGGGTTGCCGTAACACTGTTCGATGCGAACGGCCAGTCGATTATTAACCACCCCGGCATAAATACCGCGCGAAGACTTGGCTATAGGGTAGCCGTTACCGAATGGAATTGGAATGGATGGTGGAGGTACTACGGTGCCAGGCCGGCTTTGGATTCGAGCTTCGCCAAGGGGCTTGGCGCTGCCGGATACCTTCACGCTTTTATGCGGGCGGCAGATGTGATTGAATTAGGCTGCCAATCTATGCTCGTAGGTAATTCCTGGGGTATCACGAGCATAAGAGCAGATGCGAAAGGCAAGATTCCACCTTTCTATATGCCTACCGGCCAGGTAACTATGTTCTACTCAAAGCACCACGGAGAGAAATTGCTCGCTCTTGCGAGCCAGAATGTGCCGACATACAAACAGCCATATCAAATGGGCGGCATTGGGCCGAAAAGAAAGGTCGCATACATTGACGCACTGGCTTCAGCAGATGAAAAACGTATCTATTTTCATGCCATCAATCGGAGCTTTGAACAATCGATAGATGTCACAGTCGATGTTTCTGCTTTTAATCGTCTTGAGGGCCGCGCTGTACAGCACGTACTTCAAGGGCGCCTTAACGATGCACCTGAGCCGGATGAGCTCAGACAGATCGGCAGGATAACTCGAAGAGATATCCGTTTTGACGGCAGGATGCTGACGGTAACGTTGCCGCACAGGTCAGTTTCATGCATCGAGTTCATGCAGAAATGAACATACATAGCGGATTTGCCCGGGCCGGAGCTTTCTCACCTTCATCCTTACAAGAAAAACATAGGACGACCAGCCCTCAGATGAAGTAATCTGAGCAAAGGTAAACATCCGGCTCCAGGCTACCAGCTTTTTTTGCCCTTTTTGTGCGTTTTTGAGGATAAAAATGAGGGATAGAAAGATTTTTTAAAAAAATTTTTATTTTTTTCTTGGCGCGCCTACAAATGTAGGATATTCTACTGTTTTGACAACGACAATTGTAGGAGTAAATTGTTATGGGAAAGAAAAAGTTACGGGCAATGAGCCCCACAGAGACGGAAATTTTGAGGTTAGTCTGGGAACTCAACGAAGCGACCGTACAGCAGATTCGTGACCAACTGCCTGCCGACAGGAAAGTAGCCTACAACACGGTTCAAACCCTGCTGTGTCGTCTTGAGCGAAAAGGCTATCTGAAGCATCACCTAAAAGGCAGGGCCCATGTTTTCTCGCCCTCGGTCAAGTCCCAGGAGGTCATCAAAACCACTGTTCGTGATTTCCTGGGCAGGCTCTTTGGCGGTGACCCCAAGCCCCTTGTCCAATTCCTGGCCGAGGATGGCAAGCTTGATGAAGAAGACATCAAGAGGCTAAGAGAACTGATAAAGAAGAAAAAGAAGAAATAAATTTGTTTGTGTTGTGGAGGTTTTGATCATGGAATCGTGGTTGAGCCGAATCACAGATTATCTGCTTGCGCAAAGCTGGCAGATAGCGGTCCTGACCGTAGTCGTGGCAATTGTATCATTCCTCTTGAGGAACAGAAGCGCTCATGTTCGCTACCTTCTTTGGCTGCTTGTATTGGCCAAGTGTCTGGTGCCACCTCTGCACTCCGTCCCGCTTGCAGTCCTACCTCAAGAACAGCCAACAGTTTTTGTTGAGAGCTCCCCAATAGCCGGGAGAACTTTTGATGAATCAAGAATAGAGCGAGACATTGTGACCGAACCGGCTAAGTCAACTCCTGTCCGGGCTCCAAAGGAACTGCCAGCCAAAACCACCAATAGACCGAGCACATACAACATTCGAGCGTGGTTGGCAATTGGATGGCTTGTGGGGGCAATGGCTCTTTTATTTTACAATTTGTTGAATGCTCTGCGCACCCAGATATGGCTTCAGAGGCAGCGCAAAGCACTTCCAGTAAAATTCAGACATAATATAGAGAAATTCTTTTCGAAACACCGTGTGAAGCAGGTACTAAAAGTCTGGCTAATAAATGGAATAAATCAACCTTTTGTCTGGGGTTTGGTGCGAGGGAGTATCTATCTTCCCGCTGACTTGCTGAATTTTCAGGATTCAAAGTCTTTGGCAAGCCTCCTGGGCCATGAGCTCTCTCATGTTATCCGCCTCGATGCGATGGTCCATACCTTGCAGATATTTGCCCAGGTCGTTTTCTGGTTTCATCCCTTCGTCTGGTGGGCGAACAGAAAAATTCGAGCAGAACGCGAGAAGTGCTGTGATGAGATGGCCATCGTTTCTCTGCACGCCTTGCCGGAAGATTATAGCGAAGCAATCGTGGAGGTTCTCGCCGCCAAATATGAATCAATCCGGCCGGTTCCATCGTTGGCTGTAGCCGGGCCAGTAAAAAATATTGAAGAAAGGATAAAGACCATGTTAAGACCAGGAAAAAAATTCTACAAACGCCCAAGTTTAATAGCTGCAACAGTTGTTTTACTAATGGCTGTCTTGACCGTCCCGACGACACTTGTGCTCACTGCTCAGGCAGCAACAGAGGAAAGAGAAGACGAATTAGGCAAATTGGAGTACATTGATCACTTGTCAAGTGACGAATATCTGGCACGTTCCACCTCCGTTGCCATCAGCCCTGATGGGCGGCACCTCTACACCACAGCATATGGCTCACGCTGTCTGGTAGTTTTTAGCCGAGATGAGGTAACCGGATATATCAAGCGTATAAAGACGATCCCCTTGAAAGGTGCTTTTACGACTCGTGTCAGCTCTGACGGTCGTTATGTAGTCTGTTCAGATGTTCGCGGTAGGATGGAGTACTACGCTGGCTCCAATTCAGTGAGCCTATTTGAACGAGACCAATCAAATGGTAACTTGACTCAGTTAGACAGCGTTAAGAACGGCGAAAATGGTATTGAGAGCCTGGACTATGTGGTCGACGCTGGTTTCTCACCCGACTCCCGGTTCGTGTATGTCGTGGCCCGTCGCAGCGCTGCGGTCACCGCATTTCGAATTACCGATCACAAGAAACTATCATTTGTTCAGGCAGACAAGGGAAAGGATCAATGCTTTGACGGCGCCCGCGGAATTGCAGTAAGCCCGGACGGCAAGTATGTATATGTCGCTTCAGTTGACGCTGGCACGCTTGCAGTTCTTCAACGCGATGCAGAAACGGGTAAAACTAGCTTAAAGCAGGTCTTCAAAGATGAACAGGGAGACGTACATGGTCTCTGTGGGGTCTGGGACGTAACATACAGCCCGGATGGTAGATTTATTTATACCAATGCAGGACGTCAGCGGGGAGAAAAACATGATGATGCGGTCTGTACGTTTGAGAGAATGCCTGATGGCACACTTTCGCTCGTTCAGGAATTGCGCACTAACGAGGGCCAAATAGGTGTGGGTGGGGGAAGTAGACTGCGTATCAGCCCTGATGGAAAGTACCTCTACGCACTCGGCATGGACTCCGATTCGATTTTGTCGTTCCAGCGACATCCAAAGACTGGCAAATTGACATATTTACAAACCCATTCCTTTCAGAGAATATCGAGGAGATATTGCCTTCCCGCCGATTTGGAAATCAGCCCTGATGGGGCATATGTCTACGTCGTCGGAGAGGGCATCGGTCTCAATGGCATTGTTATCCTGAAGCGTCTTCCCTGGACGAAAAAAGGAACTGCAGAGGAACTGTATGAGGCTGCGTGTTCAGGTGACAGAAAACGTCTACAATCATTAATCAAGAACGCTGTGGGCATCAATACAAGGGGACAAGGAGGTTATACGGCGTTACACTGGGCTGCTAAGGAAAACCAGAAGAATGGTGCTGAATTACTCTTAGAAGTAGGTGCCGATGTCAATGCAAGAACAAGTGAGGGCGGATGGAACCCTCTGCACATCGCTGCGTTGCAGTCAAACAAAGACGTGGCCGAAAGCCTCATCGCCAAAGGTGCCGAACTTGACGCGGAAAATCATAACAACAGGCTGACATCCTTGTTGATTACACAAAGAACCGGAGACATTGATTTTGCCGAGTTCCTGCTGGGCAAAGGAGCTAACCTTAACAACAAAGATGAGTGGGGTTGGACACCTCTACACAAGGCAGCCGCGCAAGGTGACACTGCGTTTGCGGACCTGCTCATCAAGAAAGGGGCCGACGTCAACGTTAAGGACGATGTCGGCCATACTCCACTATTTATTGCCATTCGCTGGTATGACATGCAAATGATAGAGTGGCTCATATCCAAAGGGGCAAACGTCAATGCCAAAGACCGACGCGGCGAGACCCTTTTGGCATTTGCCAAGAGAATGAACTACACGCCAATCGTTGAACTGTTGCGTAAGCACGGAGCAAAATAGTAAAATAGTCTCTCGTCGACCGTCGCTCGTGGCTCGAAAAAGGATTGGTGAGTGAAAAGGACGAGAAGGAATAAGGCATAAGTCAGAGGACAGAAGTTGGATGTCTTCTGTTTTCTGTCATCTGTCACTTGGCGTTGTGGCGGCTTCGATTTTAAATAACCGGCCGGGAGCAACATTTGCCGAAATGAATGCCACAGGAATGATTTCCTGCAAGCCTTTTACTTACACTATAGTATGCAAATGGAGCCAATGGTATTTGACCCCACGGCCTTTTGCATACCATGCACTCTCAGCAAAATGCTGTAATCGCGTAAATCACTGTAAAAACGGCACTCCCAAGAATTTCCAAATACAATAAAAACGGTTAAATATCGTTAAATACAATCGCAGAAAAGGTAGTCAGAAGTTTAGTCCCAGGAACTCTTGCTAACAAGGCATAATATAGATTTTACTATCCTGTTCATATGCATCTTATCGAAAAGTTTACCCGAACAGCCTCCTAATATCCTCGTCCGTAACCTTTTCATCAGGCCTTATTGGCTCTCCCCTTCGCCTCCTCATGTGCTCAAAAAATTCCTTCACATTTCCCGGGGCTGATTTGATTGCCAATCCCATCGAATATCTCATCAAGGAGATATCTGCTCCATCCAGAGCACCCTTTATCAATCCCGTTTCGGTGTCCTCTTGATTTTCCATCTCCTGATCAAATTTGTCCAACACATTTTGCACACTACCGTATTCTATTTGTTCTCTGGAAATCGGCTTGTTGCTTATCTGTGAATAAGGCATTTCCATAGCTCTCAGAAGATACACAGCTTCAGGCGGAATTGCATTTGCGTGCTCAAAACCTTCTTTGAACTCCGGTCCACCATAGTGTGGGGGCAGCACTATGTGAGGTCTCTGAAGGATAACAAGGCCTTTCATTACAATAGCCCTGTCCTTGAATCGGTCATGTTCGGCGACCAGTACGTAAGGTAATTCCATAGCTCCAAAGGTAAAAAGCATCCGTTGATATTCTCGGATTACCTCGGTAGATCTCCAGCATTCGTTGAATTTCTCTCTATCAAATTCGGGCACTTTTTACTCTCTCAAAAACGTCATACAAGGACACATAGGTTGTGCAGTGTATAGTCGACTAAATCTTACCAATAGGGTCAATGCCGTGCGCTGATCTGCTCAAACGACAACGGATGTACCCGGACTACAAAATGGAGCGGGGCACAATAAAGATAGGCGCTCCTGAAAACAGGATTAATACGCTTATAAGCGTTTGTTCTGACGCCCTGGGACTATGATCTTTTTAACCCAGTATTCGGACCGGTACTCCCGCTCCGACCAATATTAGAACAAGAAACGTTGGCGTTGTCAAGTAAGCTTCGTTGGTCAGGATTTCGGCTCATACCTCATTGCAGCGCCTTAAGATTTCCACAGATAAACTGTTTGATTGGATACAATTTTTCACTTATACTCTTCGAGAAAGTCTAAAATAATCTGATTTGAGGATTAGCTAATGGCAACAATCACAAAAAAAGACCTGGTCAATCGAATCACAAAGAGGACTCAATGTAAGAATATTACCGTCAAAGAAATAGTGCAGCAATTCCTCGATGAGATAACCACAGAGCTTGCTAAGAATAACCGCTTGGAGTTTCGTGATTTTGGTGTTTTCGAAGTCAAAGAGCGGGCAGCAAGAACTGCACAGAATCCTAAAACTTTGGAGAAAGTCCAGGTCCCTGCAAAACGGACAGTGAAGTTCAAGATGGGGCGGATAATGAGGGAGAAACTGAACACAAAAGGTGCGGAGCAATGAACCGACGCGATTTCCTGTGGTGCACGGCTGAGGCGATGGCCGCTATGGCGATGCCGGGCTGTAGTTCTCTACGGAGAGCCGGTCAAGTAAATGACCGGCCCAATTTCATCATGCTTTTGGCTGACGATATGGGCTATGCTGATCCCGGCTGTTTCGGCGGCAAGGCCGTCAAGACACCAAACATAGACGCGCTGGCCCAAGGTGGCAGGAAGTTCACCCAATTCTACTCCGCCTCAGCAGTATGTACTCCCACGCGAGCTTCCGTTCTGACCGGCAGGTACCCGCTGCGATTCGGTATTCGCCGACATTTCAGTGATGACGAAGCGCACTTACCCCGATCAGCGGTGACTTTGCCTAAGCTCTTAAGAGAGGCTGGCTATGCTACAGCTCATATTGGCAAGTGGCACCTTGGAGGACTTCATCTACAACATATCCGCAATCGCTCAGCGTCAATTCCAGGGCCCCATGAGCACGGCTTTGATCATTATCTATGCCAGAACGAGGAGCAGCCTCTCCGCGGGAAGATGGGGAAAGAACGCACACTATATCGCAAAGGAGGCACCTGCCTAATTCGGGATGAAGAGCGGGTCTCACCTGATGACCCATATTACAACGAGTATCTAACCGACATAATCGGTGCCGAGACAATTCGCTTGATCGAGGAGTATCACAAGCAGGGTCAGCCGTTCTTTTTGAATGTCTGGTGGCTTGCACCTCACACACCGTACGAACCGGCTCCTGAACCGCATTGGTCAGATACAAATCAATCCGACATTTCTCATGACCAACACTGTTTCCGCTCTATGGTCGCTCGTCTGGACTATCAGATCGGTAGAATTGTAGCCAAACTGGAGGATCTCAATATCCGCGAGAACACGTTTATTTTGTTTACATCAGACAATGGCGGCGCATATGAAGCTGATGTTGGAGGCTTCAAAGGCGGCAAGACAGACCTGCACGAGGGCGGGATACGTGTTCCAATGGTCGCCAATTGGCCCGCTCGAATACCAGCCGACACCACATCGGATATGTTGACGCACACCAACGATATCCTGCCGACTTTCTGTTCCGCTGCGAACGTTCATTTGCCTGAAAATGTAAGACTTGATGGTATCAATCTGCTGCCACACATGGCCGACGGCACTTCACCGCCAGACCGAGGAACGTTGTTTTGGCAAGTAGATTTGTACCGTCATCTACAGCGTCACTACCCTAAGCCCAAACCGTATGCCACCGAAGTCGCCCGGCGTGGGAAATGGAAACTCTTAGCGAATAACGGAAAACCCGTCGAGCTGTTTGATATTCAATCCGATCCCGTTGAAGCGAACAACTTGATTTCGGAGAAGCCGGACGTAGCGGATCAATTACGTGAGGAGTTGCGGACTTGGCTATCGGAGCCACGTTTATCGCCCTATGTTAAGAGCAAGAAGTGATCGTCGCCCCAACTGCTTCGAACCGTCACTTTGAAAAGTTGTTTTAATACAAGAATCTTCTGCTATAGGTTCGGAGCTTTTCTTTCGTTGTCATTTTGTCTTTGAAAAACTGATATAGGCCCTTGAAATTGTGTTCGGATTGACCGCATAATACACCATCAGGCATTCCCTCGCCCTATTTGGAAAGGAAACGCAAAGAAAATGGCCTGCCTAAACCTAAAGAACACGAAGGAGTGAACCATGCAGGATTATAATCAAGTTGAAGCAAAATACACTCTCGACCGAAGAACTTTTCTGGCTACAATAGGTGCCACATACAGTGCGTTGACAGTTCCGTTGCTGGAGGCAGATGCTGCCGAGAGCAAGCGACCGGCACCAAGGAAAAAGGAAGGTGCTACTGTCCGGGCAGTATTTCTTTATCCCCCCTCGACAACATTTTCCGATGACCCGGATGGCTGGTGGAGTTGGCCGGGCAACGAATTCGATGCTGAGGGGCGCCAGAAAAGCTACACCGCGGCACTGAAGGAGATTGAAAAGCGTCTTGGAATTAGTATTACTACGGAGAACAAATCAGTCGCTAATAACGAAGATGCCCAACAGTTGGTCCGAAAGATTGAGACGACTCGCCCGGATGGTCTGCTATTAATCATGTTCTACAACCGCAGCCTGCCCCAGGCCGATATGATTCTGGAAGCCGCTCGGAAACTTGATATTCCGGCCGTGTTTTTCATCGGGCTTGGTGTCAAGCATGGTCCCGTGACCCACTATCGTCGGCCGGGTGTCTATTTCATCCAATCACTCGACAATCTAAAAGCCATAGAATATGGCATGCGGATGATCAACGCTCGGAAGCATTTGGGGCAGTCTCTTCTTCTGAGCATTACAGAAGCAGACAAGCCACGCGAAGGTACCGAGAAGTTCTTCGGCATTAAGGTCCGGGTGATTCCCTTTTCACGCTATGCCAACCTGTTCCATAAAGCCAAGATTGACGATTCAGCCCAGGTTTTGATGAAGAGAATTACCGACAGAGCCAAGGAGATACGAGGCGTTAAACGCAAAAGTTTGGAAAACGCTATGCGGGCCCATCTTGCGCTCACAGAGTTGTTAGGTATCGAGAATGCTGATGGTCTAACGATGAACTGCCTGCGTCGGGGAATGCTCAAACCATGTGTGAGCTTTTCTCTTCTTAACAGTGGGCTTGTCCCGGCTGCCTGTGAGAATGATTTGCCGGCAGCCTATACCCAGCTGCTCGGACAACTCCTCATCAGACGCCCAGGCTTTCAGCATAATCCATGCTACGAAACTGAAAGAAACCATTACTACGCCTCGCACTGCACGTGTGCCACCAAAATCTACGGCCCAGACGGACCTGAGCTGGATTACCTTTTGCGCCGCTTCGCACATACCAACGAGGGAAGCTGTGCCATTCAAGTGTTCTGGAAACAAGGAGATCCGGTAACTATGGTCAAGTATTATCCCGGTGAAAAACCGACGCTGGACGTTTATGCCGGCCGTGTGGTCAAATCACATCAAATGCCTCCCGCTGCCGGATGTACGACGAATGTGGAAATTGAGATTACCGACCGCTCTGATGCGTGTATGGTCAAGGGGCATCACAATCTGTTGTTCTGTGGTGATTTCTCTCGACAGTTCAGATTGTTCGCTCAACTATACAAAATGGAATTAGCTGATACAGGATACACAGGTCCGCCATTAGTCCAGGCTTAAGCATCGCGGCAAGCGAGCCTTCCAATTGCTCGGTCCTTTTCATAAGGACTGATACGGCTGCGTCCAACCGCTTCTTTCAGCACAGCAATTATCTTATCATAGGTCTCCCGGTCAACAGGATAAGGTGTCGCATCTTTTCCGCCATGGGCAAACGAATATCGAGCAGGGTCCTCATAGGAAGGCTCGGCCCCGTAGATCACCTCTCCAACCAGCGATAGAGCGCGAACTGTTTTGGGCCCCACTCCTCTAACAGCCAGCAGTTTTTCATAATTCTCAGGCTGTATATCACAGACCAGTTGAAGAATTTTCTCCAAATAACGGCTCTTCGAGAAATCTTCATTTACAACCGGGTGCCATTTGAACTCAGTATCTTCCAATTTCAATAGGGTCAGCTGCTGCCTTTCGTATTTCATGCTAACCATTTTGCTTAAATTAGATGAGTGCTTCCGCAGAATCTCGATATCTTTCATTATTGAGCGGTAACCTGATGAAACAAATTCTACGCTAAGTTGTCGTGTGTTTTCACTATCACGAGCAGTAAGATTCAATAGCCGCTGCTGCTTAACAGGAGCGACAATACCTGTGTGAGGTTCACAGACGAGGTCTTGAATATTCTTTGAAAACCAATGATAACGCCTTGCCGAGGCATCGGTCGCATTCATGCCCTGTTGGACTACCGCCCAGCTGCCGTTTTTCGAAAAGATCAGACTATGGTGATAAATCTGATAGCCATCCTGGACAAGCGAATTGTCCACCTTAGCACTCATTCGGGAATTGTACACCAGATTGTTAACACACTCGCCCGGTAAACTCAGCTTGTCTCCCCAGGAGGTAATCTCTTCGGGTGTTTTCCGAGAGGTCTTGCCTTTTCCGCCACAGATAAATATACCCAGCTCTTTCTCCCGGCCTCGAATAGCTTCCTTTAAGGCGGCAGTAAGTATCGTCGTCAGGCCGGACGCATTCCAGTCAAAGGCCAGGACTGTGCCTAACGATTGGAACCATACAGGATCCGCTATTCTCCGGATAAACTCATTCGGGCCAAACTCCTCTACGAGCACCCGTGTCATTTCCCTGCCCAGCTTGACCATCCTCTGAAATAACCATCTTGGACAGGTGCCTGTGTCTAAAGTAAATGTAGCGATTCCTCTTTGCATACTTATATTTTAGCCAAATCTTTCACATAAAACAAATGCCCCGCACACCTACAATCTGAAGCACCAAAACCATGCACAGCCGATTCAAACATGCTGCTGAGTTTCTTTGCTAATTGACATTCAAGCTCTCGCGGTCCTGGAATAGTAATCGCCCCGAGCATCTCCGACCTGGCTGATAGATAATCAATATGCCAACGCAGAGTCTTTTTCTTTTGATTGTGACGTTCAATTCGTGCTGAGAGATTCCGTTGAGCGCTTCCAACATAGAAGTACACTCCCTGGCGAAAACGAAACCTTCCGAGTCGGCCTATCTGAATTGTCCGGTCCTTCGGCATATAAAATATTACAATGTATACTCCGGCATCCAAATTCATTATTCCGATTAACACCCTCGCAATTCCAAACAAAGCCTAAAAAAGCCCGACTCATTCATCCATAGCGCGATGCGATACAGCATCCTTATCGACCCAGTCTTCCTCCTCCCAGCTCATGCCTTTCCGTCCCGGTACTTTACGAGTTGGCCCCGCCTTATAGAATGAGCACGACTTCGGCCCATAGCAGAATGTCTCGAAACGATACCGTTTGTTAGAGGGATTCCACTGGTCAATAATCATTTCAACTGCCATACGACAGCCCCATATACAGCTTTGGCACTTCGCGGTGTACGTGCGAGCGTCAAGCCGCCGGTGACCTCTTGCCCTATAGGTATCGAGGTCCGGTGGGACGCTAAGCCAGGGAGGTGGTACAGGTTGTTTTCCCTGAAAACTTTCCACAAGACTTAGGCTGCTGGTCTTGTAAAATTCGACAGCTTCTGTTCGGGTGTCCATCACAGGATGGGACTTGCCGCTGACTGTATCACCGGCCTTAAACTGATGCTTTGCCTGCGCTGCTTTCCCAATTCCGATAAGAAACTCTCTACTATCATCACCAATTGTGCCTTGGATTCGTAGCGAATAGCCAAGGTAAGCATGATTGCGTTGGTCAAACGATCGGATTAGCCTAATTCTTGGCTGGACAGAGATTACTCTTCCATGCCATGACAATTTGTCTGACTTCGTATTTCTAATTGACGTGCCATCCATATTATCCACGCTATCAGTAACTGTTAACTCGCACCTTTAAGTAATTCAATCATATCTTTCCTTTATCATACTCGCATCCAATTTCTCTTCGATTAAAATGCATCCTATTCTTCATTTTATTTTCTGATAGCCTGCCGTCAACACATCTTCTCTTCCTATCCCTCATCATCGCCCTAATCAAGTCCGTCTCCAGTTGTTTGTTTTGGCATACAATCACGGTAATTTCTTGAGGCGATTGGCCTTGCCAAAATCAGTGAAGTACCGGTCGCTACGGACGCTCAGAGACAAGCTGATAACAACATTGTTGCCTGAGCCGGTATAGGCTTTTACGTAGGTAAGAATCTCACCGAAGACGGCAGCGCATTCTGGCCGGCTACGTGGATGAACCATCGAGCCATTGGGTGGAGATTGTGCCACGACATCGGTATCCATCCAGAACCAGGATAAAAGTAGGTGCCACCGAGAAGGCCGGGTAGCGGGTCGGTTTGGGGTGTTGAGGCTTGTCTGGTTATTTTTTGGGGCACTACGACGAGCTAAAGGGCTGTGTCTTGATACATCA
>SMTZ1_10005472_pt1 | contig 13396 bp, 13 predicted proteins | sample DeeMarSWOR136_30_FD_25667 | JGI IMG/M metagenome (IMG submission 25667) | reverse complement strand
CACTGCTTTGGGCAAAAGAAGCGATTTCGTAAAGACTCTCGCGATCGGAAAAGCCATGATAAACATGATGATGTTGGCCAGAAGCATGGCCACAAAGATACTATAGACAAATACGGTCTGTTCCACAAAAAGCAGAGGACCCGCTTGTAGTCCATGTATACTCAGACCAGCCAGCAACAGTGCGGTGACCTCGCTGCCCGGTACTCCCAGCGTCAACGTGGGAATCATCGCGCCGCCTGTAGACGCATTGTTTGCCGATTCCGGCGCTGCCACTCCCTCGAGAATTCCAGTGCCGAATTTTTCCGGATGTTTCGAGGACCGCGACTCAAAGGCGTAACTGAGAAAGGCCGCCAACGTCCCACCCGCCCCAGGCAGCGCCCCAATAAATGTGCCAACTACGCTCCCTCGCAACAAGGTAGGCACCAGTCTCTTGGTCTCCTCCCGACTCGGCAGCTTCGCCTTGACCCAGAATCCTCCTTCCAGCTTTGTCTCTTCGACCCGACGTACCACGAAGTTAAAAACTTCGCCCAATGCGAAGATTCCCATCATGACCGGAATGAATCCAAGTCCCGAGACCAACGTCGTTGTCCCGAAGGCCAGTCGTGTTACTCCGGACGTACGATCGACTCCGATGCTGGCGAGAAACAATCCGAGTAAGACCATAATCGAGCCCTTGAGTGGTGACGCAACTATCAATCCTCCTACCACACTGAGACCGAAGACTATCAAGCTGAAGTACTCGGCCGGACCGAAGGCTAGCACGACCTTTACCAGTTGCGGAGCGGTAAATATAAGGACAATTACGCTAAAAATCCCACCGAGAGAAGAAGAAAGAATTGCAGTGCCCAAAGCCTTGCCAGCCTCTCCTTTTCTGCTGAGCTCATAGCCATCCAAGACCGTAGCAGCTGCGACTGAAGTACCGGGAACTCTGAAAAGTATGGCACTAATGGATCCCCCGAAAATGCTTGCACAGTAGATACCGACCAGCAAAATAAAACTGACATCGGCAGGAAAGAAGAACGTAATGGGAAGCAAAATGGCGATAGTTATCGCACCACTTATCCCCGGAACCGCACCAACCCAGATCCCTATGAGTACGCCAAGACACAGCATGAAAAAATGATACGGCTGCAAGCAGTTCATGAGCCCCAGCCATAGATCACCCAGCATCTCTCCAGGCCTCCCTAATACAACAACAGGCTGACAGTGCGAAAAATGCCAATCCCTTTTGGCAAGGGAACATACAAAAAGCGTCCAAAAATCAGGGTGAAAAGAAGCCCAGTGGACAGCGATATCGCCACCAGGCCAACCTTCCGCCTGTAACCAAGGATGATTAAGCTGCCTGCCACGAGAAGAGAACTGGCGAGAATGAACCCTATAATGTGCTGAATCCATATGTACATCACCACTGAGAAGATCAACACCAACCATGTCCACCATCGCTCTTTTTCTCCAGCAATCGTCTGTGCTTCCATCTTGCTGCGTCGGCGTGCTTTCAGGAATTTTATGTTGAGCGCGCCCGTCAACACAATAAGCATCACGAGTAGCACCTTGGGCCAAAAATCTGCTCCGACTTCTCTCTGGACCGATTCCACCATGAATCCGGCAGGGATGTTCTGAGCCTCCCAAAAGAATACGAGGAAAATCGCTAGTAATATCAGGCTCAGTGTGAGCTCACCTCTCTTCATTACCCATTCTCCCCGCAGGAGCGCCCAACGGCTGGGGCCGTTGGCAACCAACTTTTCAAGCCCTCAGCAGTTGGACGCCACGTTGGCTGTTACTTCTTCTTTTTCTCCCCCCAGCCTATCGCCTTGAACAACTCCTGGTACGCCTCACGTTCAGATTTGAAGAACTCCACAAATTCATCGGTCTTTAAGTACTGGAGGCTGAAGAAGTTCGTCTTGGCTATCACCTGATAGGTAGAATCCTGAATCGCCTCGTCGAAGAGCTCTTGCAGATACTTGATTCGTTCAGCTGGCGTTTCTTTCCTTACGGCTATCCCTCTCCAGACCGGTAAATCAATTTCATACCCCAGTTCCCGGAAGGTCGGCACGTCGGGAAGCGTTCGTTGCTTACCGCCAACTGCCAGTCCCCGCACTTTACCCGCCTTGACTAGACTCAGCATAGGGGCGGTCTTCTGAAAGGTCACATCTCCATGCCCTCCCAGCAGCGATGCATTGGCTTTGGCAACGCCGAAAGGAATATAGTTCAACTTCGTTCCTGTCACATACTGAAACTGGTGACAAGAGATCTCAGTGGTCCCCCCTGCACTGTGGCCCGCAATTTTCACTTCACCCGGGTGTGCCTTCGCGTACGTGATGAGATCATTCAAGGTTTTGAACTGGCTATCGGACCGAACCCAGGCCCCATAGTACTCCTCCACCAAACGACAGACCAGAATGAAGTGGTCTAAGATGGGGTGCTTAACCTTCCGGTAAGCCTCATGCTGGGCATGATCGAGTGCCACCAGGAGCAGCGTGTATCCATCTGCTGGCTGGTTCGCCACGTGCGTAACCGCGTTCTCGCCTCCCGCACCGGTCACATTGAGCACATTGACTGGGACTCGAGATCTCTGGGTCACAAACGGCGTCAGCATCCGGCTGAAGGTATCAGCTCCCCCTCCAACCCCGTAAGCGATAACCAGCGTTATGGGCCTCGATGGATAGTCACCGACTTTCTTCTTTGCCGCATTTGTTGGCCCAGCCAACACAAGACTCAGCCCTAAGATGACCACCAGACTTGCCAATGCTAATCTACGACTCTTCATTGCTACAGCCCTCCTTCCTGAGTGTTTTTTGGTGTAAGAGACCTCCATCACCTCCTTCCATGCCTACCTAACGTTACCAAACGCCTCCAGGGAAAAGATTCATTTCGACTCAAACTCGGGGGCATCCTCTAGCTGTTCAAGATCATCGCAATCCAGAGTTTCGTACACCGTGCTGCTGGCAGACAAGAGTCGGGCCGGATTGTGAGGATCCGAGTTAAAATGTTGATGAACCGTGTTCACTGGTATAGTAATTACATCTCCCACCTCCCAGTCAAATCGCTTGGGCTCTTCTGCGACCACCCATTCATAACGATCAGTCAAATGCAAATCCACATCCCAGTGCAGGTCATAACCCTGACCCTCCAAAACAAAAAGTACCTCCTCTGCCATGTGGCGATGTTTCCCGCTTTTACTGCCCGGAGGAATCTCCTGAATGTAGGCGTTCATCGTTTTGCTAATAGCATGCATTTTCTCATGTATCACGTGCTTGAGTTTGCCCTGTTTGCAGATCTCCCATGGCATATCGTCTGGCTTTATCACCTCCATCAACTCAGCATGCCTTTGTGGCCCATTTTTCGTTTTCTCGATCGCCTCTTCATAATACGAGACGGTCTTTCTACCTTGACGCCAGTGCTCAGCTTCTTCGTATTTCTTCATCATTTTCACCTCTCTTACGATCAATCCTGCGGGGTATACCCTTCTTCCCACTCCGCGAGCGGCTCTTTACTTGCTGGTTCAATCAGTTCCTGATAGATGAGATTGGCGAACATGAAGAGCGGCTTTGGCTTGAAAATGTAAACCCTTGCCGGTATGTCGCTCGTACAGAAATGTTGGTGGACAGTGCCTCCTCGAATGATTGCCAAATCGCCAGCAGCCCATTCGATCTTGACTCCGTCTTGTATATCGTATCCAGAGCCTTGAAGCACATACATCATGGCATCGTTCTGATGGCCGTGTATCTGGGATGCAGTGCCCGGCAAGAATTCTTTTAGGTGGCAAAAAACGGTCTGAATGCTTCCATGTCTTGGATTTAGCAACATCTTGTTAAACATTCGAGGACCGCCTTTCCAGGGAATCTGACTGCTCTTAATGACGCGGGGTAATTCCCTCAGTCGCCTGCGCTCATCTTTTAGGTCGTAATCTCCCTCTAAACCTCTCAGATGCAACCTGCCCTTTTTTTCCCACGCTTCTAATATCTTGTCTGCCATATTCCGATCCTCCTTTGTTCGTGGTTCTATTCGAACAGGGACATTTTTCAGGCCCTATAGCTCTGCGCAGCTCGGCCGCCGGACACACCAGACCAGGTGAACGTGTGCAAAACAGCCGGCCCCAAACCTATCTGCCGTCTACAAATAATGAGGCGGTTCGTCCAAGCAAGTCTCGACGAAGAGTTCCTCAAGTTTTACCATACCGGGAACCAATCCCTGCTCATGCGCGTACTGTATAAGGGTCTCCAAATTCTTCCGATTGCCAGTTATACCATAGACCCAAGGATCCCTGCCCAAAATACGCTTTTGTTCTTCGACAAAATGCATCACCCAAGCCAGGCTCATCTTCCGCGGATCTTCCATTCGCCGGTAACAGAGCTCTTTGGCTTTCTGAAAAGCATCAAATAAGCTCTTTGCAACCCAGGGGAATTGATCGATCGTCTCCTGCTTGATGACCACTGTATGCATGATGGGGAAGATACTGGTATCACGATAATACCGCATCTCTTCCGCCTTCGGATCAGGAAACAGCCGCCGTACTCTGGTGTCTCCCTGCGCGAAAGAAGGCAGATTGTCCGGATAAATAACCGCCTCTAATGCCCCGCCTACGAGCATGTCATCAATGGTTCGTCCCGGAGGAACCCGGCTCACGTAAACTCTCTCGTCAGATTGCAGTGGTATAGCCTCCTCATCCTGCGTGATCCACTGGATTCCCGCAGGGCTCACCCCATAATAATGTTGAAGAATCCCCCGCATCCATACACCTGCCGTATTTGCCAACTGTCGTAGGCCAACCCTTTTCCCTTCCAAGTCCTTTGGCTTGCCTATGTCCGCCTGAGCATTCACGAAAATGTATGAATGTCGAAACCTACGATGTGGGAACACTGGTATGGCGACCATCGGCTCTCCCCTGGCCTTCGCCACCAAATACTGCGCCATGGAGAATTCGCAGACATCGAATTCACGATGTCTGATCATCCTCCAGTGCCGCTCGGGTGAGGACAGGGTGATAGGAATGAGCTCTATGCCGTCCGGCTGGACAATTCCATCTATCAGAGGCCGGGTGAGCTCATATTCGCCACATGCCAGCGTCAGACGCACCTTATTCACAATCCCTTTCCCTCCGTCTTTATCGTGTTACCACCGCTGAGTTACTCGGGATTCCTGCCGGAATTGCTCGCTCTGCTCTCAATCTGACAAAAACGTGCATCAAACCGTTCTTTCCTCCCTTCCCTTTGATATCTATGAGACGGGAAAGAGTTCAGTCCACTTCTCAATGGTCTTCTTCTTCAATTCTTCGCTCGGCTTCACCACTGGGGGAAAAGTTTCCAGTCGCTCCCACGGTCGGCAGGCATCGATGACCATCCGGGAGTTCAATACACGGGCGTCTTCAGGATAACTCATGGGGTCCAGCCGTGTACTCCAGCACCTCTTCAGGATCTCGACATCTTCCCTTGGATCGGTTCGCGTGCACAGCGCCCAGATGACCTGATCAGTATTAGCAGGATCAATATCATCATCAACTACGACGGTAATTCGATTTGCATAGGCTCCAGATTGACATTGCGAAGCCAGAAGTCCCGCTTGCTTCGCGTGTCCGGGATAAAGTTGTTTGATAGCAATCGTCAGCATGAACCGTCCACCCCCCGCTTCATGTGCCCAGACTCCCTCAATGCCCGGAACACCTGCATTTTCAAGTTCGACCCAGACTGCCGCACTTCTCAAGAATCCACGATAATAGCAGTCATCATTGGGCGGTATTCGAGGCATGGCTCCCAAAATGATAGGGTCATTTCTGTGCAGCACGCACGATACGGCAATTCGTGGTTGCGGTCGGCGCCCCCCAGCATAGTATCCTGTCCATTCCCCAAAAGGTCCTTCATTTTCCACCATGTCACCATCGTGGATTTCCCCCTCTATAACGATCTCCGAACTGACAGGGATAGGCAAGGTTGTCTTCGGTCCATGGATGATCTCGAGAGGCTCTCCTCTAATTCCTCCAACCACATCATATTCGCCAGTGCCGTATGGGATCTCCATCCCACCCACGAGGTAGGTCAGAGGGTCATGCCCCATTGAGATAGCCACCGGACAGGGCTCACCTCTATCCCAATATTTCTGCATGATAATGGCTCCCTGCTTCCCTTTTGAAATCATCACAGAAATGGTCTTTTCGTCAAAAACTTGAACCCGGTACACCCCAACATTTACCCAGTCGGTATCCGGATCTTTCATGATCACCAGACACCCGGTACCCAAATAACGGCCCCCATCAAGTTCATGCCATTTGGGGGCCGGAAATTTCAACAGGTTTATCTTGTCGCCCTCTTCGACATTTTCAAAAACGGGTGCAGTTGAAACTACCTTGGGAGGAATCAGTTTGAAATCACGGAGGTGATCCCGCCACGCCTTGACCAGATCCAAAGCCGTAGCATCGGGAGGCAACCCGAGCGTGACCGCTACTCGCTTGATTGATGTAAGAGAGTTGGCAAGAATTCGGTACCCCGGCGGGTACCCTTTGATCTTGTCGAAGAGAAGAGCTGGCAATCCCATCTTTTCCTGATAGAGATCGCAGATTGTTCCGATTTCCAAATCCCAGTCGGCATTCCCGACCTGCTTGAGGTCTCCCAGTTCATGAATCAGTGCCATCCAATCTCGAAGATCACTAAACCGCATCTCTGGCCTCCTTGAAATATTTCTCATTTACTCGGTGCACGAATCGACTGCGCCTTCTTCAACTTCCCGTTCTCCGCAAGCGGTCGAGCGTACATGCCGCGATCAATCACTGACCAGCAGTTTTTGCTCCCCTCAGCTCCTCCCATTTCTCGTTCGCCCTGTCCTTCGTCCAGGCCTCTGAAAACATCCTGCAGTATACGGTGTTGAGTCGTCATATAAAGACAAGCCCCATCAGGTTACATCTACGCCCCCATTCTTTCTCTTTTTGCATAACTTCGAACGTAGGGAAACAGAAAACTGAATATGGCCACAACAAACAAAATGACCGTCATAGGTCTTGTCACAAATATCGCATAAGAGCCGCGTGCCAGTTGCAACGATTGGAAAAACGTTTTTTCAGCCATGTACCCGAGTATCAGGGCGATCAGTAACGACACTCTAGGAAACCGATACTTCATCATAAAATAACCGATAATTCCGAAGATGAACGCGACCAGTGCATCGGTAATATCAAGTCTCGCAGAAAAAGCTCCCAGTAACGATAGAATGAACACAATAGGAGCGAGGAATACGGCGGGTATGGTCGTGACTTTCACCAGATGTCTAGCCAAGACCACGCCTATCACAGAGGTTAAAATATTGGATACGACCAGGGAGAATATGATGACCCATATTATGTTCATCTGCTGTTCAAAAAGCGTTGGACCCGGTATCACCCCGTGCACCAGGAAGGCGCCCAGCAAGACTGCGCAGTACGCACTGCCAGGAACCCCGAGGGCCAGGGTCGGTATCAACGCCCCCCCATCTTTAGCATCATTCGCCGCCTCCGGAGCGATGACTCCCTGAATATTACCTTTTCCGAAGCTCTCAGGCTCTTTGGACATCTGAACCGCCTGGCCGTATGCCAGCCAATTCGCCACAGCCCCTCCCACGCCTGGTATTATTCCTATGAGAGTCCCCGTTAAACTTGATCGCAAGAAGACCCACTTGTGCTTGAAGATGGATTTGATTCCCTCCCAGACGCTGCCTCGTATGAGTTGTGCTTTCTCAGCTATTGGAACACCCTTTACCCCCAAATCTATGGCTTGCGCAATGGCAAACAGCCCGATGACCACAGGCATAAGGGTGATGCCATCCCACAAATAGGCAGACCCGAAGGTAAATCGCACTCCTCCTATCACTCGATTAAACCCGATAAAGCTGATCAAAACCCCGAGTCCCGCAGCTATGAAACCTTTGAGTAACGAACCTTCTGTGACTGCCGCGATCGTCGTCATGGCCAGTATGGCCAGCGCAAACATCTCCGGAGGGCCAAAAACAAGAGCGATCTTGTACATCAGGGGGATAGAAAACATGAGAACGAGTACCCCAAAAATTGCCCCCAGCGCAGATGCAGTAGCGGAAGCTCCTAACGCAGTAGCAGCTTTCCCCTGTTTTGCCAAAGGGTATCCGTCCAGCGTGGTGGCAGCATTGACAGACTCCCCGGGAATATTTATCAGAATGGCACTGATAGATCCGCCAAAAGCAGAGCCACCCTGGGCTGTCATGAGCAACATCATCGCCTGGACCATGGTCATTTCGTAGGTCAAAGGAATTAACAGGGCGAGGGCTACAACACCCCCTAATCCTGGCAAAGCCCCAAAAAGTTCTCCTATAAGTGTCCCTGCGGCAAGGAGAAGACAATCGGGCCACTGAAACATGAGTGACGCTGCGTTGACCGCTTCGGACAAAATATGCGCCAGCATTCTCTATCTCACGCGCGAGCCAACTGCACTCTCTCAATCGAAAAATGTAAGATCTAGTATCCCCGTATAGAGGCGGGCTTGTAACACCGCCACGAAAATGATGTATACGAAAATCCATGTAGCAAGAGTGTACACCACGGAGGCAACAACCTTTTTCCGGCCGTAGAACCTCACGAAAAGAAAGACAAAGAGTGCTATGGCTGGTAATATGCCCAACAGATAAACCAGAGCAACGAGGCTGATCGTCCACAGAATGACTTTGAATTCTTCCCTCCTATTGGCCATCACCTTACGTTCGTCGGCCGTCTGCGCGAGTCTTTGGATTTTCTCGATGTCGATCATGCCAGCTTCGGGCTCAAGTATTCTGGACAGCCTTGGATTTGTCATACTTATGAATCTCAGAGCGAGAAACACCATTGTCGGAACAAGCACCAAGAGAGGGAACAGCCTGGATTCTACTGCGTAACCAAAGGAAAGGATCAGTAGAACGATAACGTATGCTGCTATCGACAGCGTAAATAGAAACTCCCCCTGAGTAACTCTCAGTTTCATTCAGGCATGCCTTTTTTTGGTCAGCACAGGGGAGGAGAGCCCGCTCCTCCCTCTCTGCCTTGATTACTAATGCTGGAAACGCGCCTCTACTACAATCCCATGGCTTTTTCGACCATCCCCTTGTACCGCTTGATGACCTCAACTTTAGCAGTGGCCAGCTTCTGACTTTCCTCCCCGGGGCGATAATACACCGTCCGCTTCGCTTTCTCAGCACGCTGAAGAAATTCCTGGCTATGGACCGCTTGGTACACTGCATCTCTCAGAATTTTCGTCGTCTCTTCAGCCATCTTAGGAGGACCAACAACTGTCCAGGCTGAGGAAATCGCCTCCATTATTTCCTTGGCCCGTGGGACTTTTTCCTCGTACATAGTGGGGACGTTCGGGCAGCGAGGATCCCGATCTTCCGTAAACAGTATGATAAATCGTGCATCTCCGCTATCCACAACTGGCAGCAGGCTTCCCACGACGGTATACATAGCCTCGGTTTCCTTTCGAGGCAGGGATGCTCGCGCCGGGGCTGTTCCTTCAAACTGGACGAAATCCAGCTTCCATTCTATACCCTCTTCTTTCAGAAAGGCGCTTATTAAAAGCGGCGAGATATGAGGATCGTCTCCTATCCCGGCAGAAGCCATGAGAATAGGCTGCTTCTTTGACCTTTCTACCAGCTCCCAGAAAGTGTTGATCGGAAGATCGCTTCTGACAACTATCGCGTTGCGAAACGTGGATATTTCACCGAGATAGGTGTAATCGCTCGTTTTCAGTTTGGCCTTGTATATCACTTCGTGATACGGCAGGGCCCCTCCATGGGCTAACAACAAGGTGCGCCCGTTTGGTTTGGCTCTGAATACCTGTTCGTGAGCAACTCTGCCTCCGGCGCCGGGCACGTTTTTGACGACACAACTTACGTTGATTCCCCCCATTTTCTCGATAGCTTTTTCAAGCGGAGGCGCCAGCAGTCTCGTATAGGTATCAAAACCTCCCCCTGGTGCAAACGGCACCGTCAGAATAATCGTATCCCCTTTCTTGAAGGGAAATGCTGCGGCCAATGCCGGGCCGGGAACAAGACAACCCAGCACAAAAAACCCCATGAATACCCCCATTACTACCTTGCTTAGCTTGTTTTTCCTCATGATTGCCCTCCTTTTGCTCTTGTCTGTTAACGTCTCTCATTCGTGATGCAATTCGCCAGGCCAAAAACCATCGTCATGTTTCCCTGTACAAAGACACGCTCTCCGTTGTGTTACGATACTTTCCTGCACTATCACCCCCTTTCCCGCTTCCTCGTGGTGCCGACGTGTACCCGTTATTCCGGGTATACGTCAGATTATACACCCAAGACGGCACCCAGGGTCTTACCTTCCAGCAATCAGAATCAAAATGAGGCCCCTGTATAAAAAGACCTCCAGCAACTGAACGAACCCGAAATACATGACCGCTGCAATCCCGGCCGCCGATAGGATAGCATAACGCCAACTCGCCTTGCTGCGGAATTTGAGAAAGGCAAAAACCACTGCAGGGACAGCGACAAGAAACCCGAACAAGACGATTGCCACCACTAGCACGCCAATCCACACAAACATTGTCCAGGCCGGGGAGACGACTTCCGTCTCGGCTTCGACATCTGCAGGTTCGCCTTCTTTTTGTCCAACTCCTTTCCCGGCTTTCTTTTCTGTCGCATCTTTTTCACTGCCCAACTCACCACGCCGGCTTGCAACGCCAGGGAGGCTGCTGATCAAATGCACAAGTATGAAAATCATGCCGGGAATACCAACAACAAGTGGAAGGAATCGGGCCGTACGGCTGTATCCCAGACTGAGAAAAACAAATAGGCTGATAATACCCAGTACCAACAGCCCAAAAACCAATTCCCCTTTGCTTTTCATGCCTCCCTCCCGCGAAGCTTCCTCACGAGGGGTATGCTCGCAACCGCCGCGAGCATCACCAGCAGTACCATAGCAACAGGGCGCAACAGAAATCTCCAACCATACAGTTGAAGAGACAGCTGCAGGTTCTTCTCCACAATATGACCCAACACCAGCCCTATCACTAACGGTGCGCGGGGATATCGGTACTTCCTCATTCCGTACCCAAAGAAGCCGAAAACGGCGGTCAGCAGGACATCTTCCAACAAACCGCGGCTGCTGTACGAACCCAACAGCGCTACCGCAAGAATCAGAGGAGCTAGGAGAGACGAGGGCACCATAGTCAAAAGAGTCAGTCTGCGCGCAGCAACGAGTCCGATGATGGACCCCATGGTGGCGCCTATGCATATCATCCAGACCAGCGAGAAGAGAAAGGACAGATGCTTGGTCAACATCTCCGGACCGGGCTGCAGTCCTTGAATCAAAAAGGCTCCCAGCAGAATTGCCATGCCCTCACTGCCCGGAACCCCAAACGCTATCGTGGGGACTAAGGCTCCGCCATCTTTCGCATCGTTAGCTGCCTCAGGAGCGATGACGCCTTCAATCCTTCCTGTTCCAAATTCGTCAGGGTTCTTGCACGTTGAAACAGCATGTCCATACGCCACCACGTTGGCAATGGCACCTCCCGCGCCAGGAATGATCCCTATGATGGTTCCCAAAACAGACGACCGCAGCATCAAGAACCAGTACTTAAAACATGCTGTCACACCCTTTATGATCCCTGTGGCCGTCCTGGGAATCTCCTTTCTCGATATCGCGCCACCGGTCCTGGAAAGATGTATGACCTCAGCCAGAGCAAACAATCCTACGATCATAGGAATGAGGTCGATGCCCTCCCACAGATAGAGAATACCGAAGGTAAAACGTTCCTGCCCTGACACATGACCAAAACCAACAAAGGAAAGCAACAATCCCAGGGTTCCCGCTGCCAAACCCTTCAAAAAAGCCCCTTTGCTGACAGCGGCAATGGTGGTCAGTCCGAAAATGGTCACCAGAAAAACCTCGGGAGGGCCAAAAAGCAAGACTATGGGTCGCAAGACCGGGATCATGACTGCTAAGAAAAAAGCCCCAATGATTGCCCCTATGGCCGATGCTGTAGCGGATGCCCCCAAAGCTTCTCCGGCTCTCCCTTGCTGGGTGAGGGGATAGCCGTCAAAAGCAGTTGCCACATTCTGACCGGTACCAGGAGTATTGATGAGAATGGCACTGATGGAACCGCCGAACATAACGGCCGCATGCCCCCCTACTAGCAGGGCGAATGCCGAGACGGGATCCATCGTATATGTCAACGGAATCAGAATGGCATATGCAACAGGGCCCGACAAACCTGGCATTGCCCCGAAAATCAGGAACAGAAAAACGCCCAACATCAGATACATCATGCTCACCGGGTTGAGCAACATGACTAACCCTTCAAACAGTGCCATGCTCTATCCCCTCTGGCTCAATGTTCTGTGTCAGGCTGGGGGCTAACACCCCCACTGTACCCCCCAGCACTGAAAACTTACCGCTGTTGGCTCTCCACGGCTTTCTTGAGCACAGGCTTAATCGTTCCAGCTGCTTGCATACACTCCTTGATCAGGGCTTCCATCTTCTCCCCCTCCAAGGAAATGACACGCCGTCCTCGTTTCTCCAGTTCTCCCAAGAACTTTTCATCATGCAACACTTTGTCCATAGCCTCCCTGAGCATCTTGACCCGGTCCTGAGGAATTTTCGGAGGTCCACCCACGGCTCTATCAAAAACAAAGGTATTACTGATGGCCACAACCATGGGCTTCTTGTCGGCCGGAACAACCTCAAGAGCCGTCCTTGATCAACGGCCTCAGAGTGTCAAGACCCGCCTCGGTTCCATCCACATCGCCTTTGATGACTGCCAGATTACACTCGGTACTGGTTTCAAACCCTACTACTTGTTTCAGTTGAAATCCTAGGGCTTCGGCAATGACAGCGGCCCCCAGGAAATCGTCACTACCCAGTCCAGTAGCCGAAAAGACAACTGTCCTGCCTGCTTTGCGCACATCATCAATGGTTTTAAAAGGACTCTTGGGACCAACGACTATAACATGCGGTTCATAGGCGATCCGGCCCAGCCACGCCATCTGTGTCAGATCAAATTTTGCAGCGGGCGTTCCCATAACCTGGTTAAAGATCATGCCAGCCCCATTGACAATACCAATTGTCAAGCCGTCAGGACGTGCAGCATAGAGTTTGTTTGTCCCGGTCAGGCCGCCACCGCCAATGACGTTCTTGACAATTGCCGCTCTCACCGGAAGGTACTTGGAGATATGCTTGGCCACCGCTCTGGAATACGTATCAAAGCCGCCACCTACGTTATATGGACACCAGAACTCCAGCACCTTCCCTTTGAAAGCCTTCTCCGCCTGGCCATAGCTGGCCACTGAACCGAGGAGCACCAGCCTCACCACAACCAGCCAAACGGGTACCAACGTTCTCGCGCTTGTCCTGTGTATCATTGCTTCCTCCTTTCTGCCCCCACCTACAGAGGGCTCATGTCATGGCTCACGT
>SMTZ1_10027316_pt1 | contig 13400 bp, 11 predicted proteins | sample DeeMarSWOR136_30_FD_25667 | JGI IMG/M metagenome (IMG submission 25667) | reverse complement strand
AATTCTCCTTTTATCGTGGGCTCAATCAAAGGTACTTTCCCAGAAATCACTACTCCTTTTGTTCCATCTATAGTGATAAGTTCTCCTTCTCTAACAACCACATCCCCTACAGTAAATTCCCTATTATCCACATCGATGTGAACATCAGATGCTCCTACTACTGCTGGCTTACCCATACCACGCGCTACAACGGCTGCATGAGATGTTTTTCCGCCAAATTGGGTTAAAACTCCATTGGCGGCATAAAGACCGTGAATATCTTCTGGCTTAGTTTGCGGTCTTACTAAAATAACTTCGCTTTCTCTCTCATTCGCAATTTCTTCAGCCGTATCAGCATCAAATATCGCGATTCCGCAGACTGCTCCGGGAGATGCTGCGATTCCTCGTGCTAATACATGAAAATAGGCATTCTCATCGATACCTTTAAACAATAAATTCGATAGACTTTTGGCATCAATCCTTTCAATTGCTTGTTCTTCTGTAATTAATCCATCGTTAAATAAATCTACAGCAATTTTTACGGCTGCTAATGGAGTTCTTTTTCCATCTCGTGTCTGTAAAATGAATAATTCTTTATCTTCAATAGTAAATTCTATGTCTTGCATGTCTCTGTAATGTTTTTCTAATTTGTCCATAACACCTATTAATTGTTTGTATATCTCAGGAAACTCTTTTTCCATATCATCAAATTTCTTAGGTGTTCTTATTCCTGCAACGACATCTTCGCCTTGAGCGTTGGTTAAGTATTCTCCAAACTTTACATTTTGACCATTACCCGGATCTCTCGAAAATGCGACTCCCGTCGCAGAATTGAACCCTTTATTACCAAAGACCATTGTTTGAACATTAACAGCCGTTCCATAATTAGGAATATCGTTAATTTTTCGATATGTTATTGCCCGTTTGTTGTTCCAAGATTTAAAAACTGCTTCAATTGCCATAAAAAGTTGATCATTTGGATCTTGAGGGAACTTATCTCCAATCTCGTCCTTATAGAGTTGTTTGTAGTCGGTAATGATTTTTTGGAAATCAGCAACAGTTAAATCTGTATCTTGAGCGTGTTTGCCTATTCTTCTTTTATAGCCGTCTAAAATTCTCTCAAATTTATCAACATGAATTCCCATAACAACATCACCAAACATTTGTATGAATCGCCGGTATGAATCATATGCAAATCTTTGATTATTAGTTTGTTCTGCCAGACCAACTACTGAATTATCGTTTAATCCGAGGTTTAGAACAGTATCCATCATTCCAGGCATTGATATAGGAGCACCACTTCTTATACTGAGAAGAAGTGGATTTTCGTGACTACCAAAAATTTTCCCAGTTTTTTCTTCAAGTTTTTTCACATTAGCTAAGATTCCTTCTTTAAGCTCTTCAATAATTTTTGGATTCTCAAAATAAATTAAACACGCTTCAGTAGAAATCGTAAAACCGGGAGGTATATTCAATCCTAGATTAGTCATTTCAGCAAGATTAGCTCCTTTTCCACCTAAAACATACTTTAGTTCTTTAGAGCCTTCCTTAAAGGTATAGATGTATTTTTTTTTGCTGGAGGTTGCCAATTTTTAACACTTCTTTTTTTAATCCAACATATAACCTATATTATGTAAATTGAAACAAGACAGTCTTAAAAATTTATTTAAAGCTAATAAAATTTAAGAAAAGAATAAAAAAATTAATGTAAATTAAAAAACCGATTAGATTCCTACACCTATCGTATTTCCGATACCAGCAACTATAACCTTTGTGCCAGCTTTCGTTCTTGCTCTAATTGCTTGTTTAATTTTTTCTATAATTACAGGCACTGAACGTGTTATTGGTCTCTTCATGGTTGTAATTGCATCTTCTAAGCTTTCTCTACATACTACTGCGTCTATCGGTATTTTTACTTCAGTAGATGATTCCTCTATCTTGAATTTTTCAACGCCAATTCCTCCAATTGCCGCTCCTACACCCACAACTACAGAACCCGTCCGATCGCCTTCCAATTTCAATCCCGCATCGATCATAAAAATTCTCGAGATTTCGCTCTTATGCTGCTCTACCAATTGTTTTATGGCTTCACCTGGTTTTCCAACAGTTCCTCCAGGTCCTCTAGCTCGAACTAATAATATTTCTCTATTTTCAAAATCAATTTTTTGAAATATGGTGTCTTTTGCGATTTCTATTGCTTCAATATCGTCTTTGTTAGTAATATCTCTAATCAGGTTTGCAACAACTAGCGGCCCTAAACCATCCCCAATTGGGCTACCTTCAGCAAATGCTCTAGTTGCGTGTAAGTAAGATTTCGCCATTGCCATAACCAAGGATAATTGCATTTGCACTTGCATTAGTAAAAGGTAACTTTTACTCTTCTTACCAAGAATTAAATAGTGTCTTATTAGCCGATATACAAAATCAATAGCCATTGCTGCTTCCAAAATGTTCTCCAAATTACTTGAAGTCACTGAATCGGCGTTAGGAGCAAGAATTTTGACTTCTTCCTTAAACCTTTCGTCTCTCACATTGACTAAATGATCAAATTTTGGAACAATCCCTGCAGGATCGAGTCCAGTTGGTTGGATTGCGATGAATGTCATAAAGTCCTCGATTTTAGCGCGTAAATCTTTCTTTGGTAATTTCTTATCGGAATATTTTTCAATTTTTTTTATGACAATATTCTTACTTTCGTCGTTCCACTTCCTAAGATCCATTAGTGCTAATTCGATCTCCTTAGAGGCTCTCCACGATTGGATTCTCGTCCCATAAAGCATAAAGATTATAAATAGCACATAAAAAAAGATATTCAGTATTAAGGAGATTGGATCCGATTGAGTTTGACCTAGTTGTAATATCATTTTTCTTATTCTTAATTAATTCTCATTGAGATTATATTTTTTATAATAGAGAAAAATAAAAACTTTGAGGTTTTTTATTGATTTAATAAAATAAATCTAAAGATTTATTTTTTTTCCTTTTTGATTATAAATTAGAGAATAATTATCGTATGCAGTAGTGGAGAAATTAGAATTAGTGTGAAATCTATTGATTGATGAAGATTTAGATGAGGATATTCTTAATAAAAAAAAGTCTCTAAAACAGATTTTAAAGACGATTTTTACAATTTCACTCATTATTATAGGAGTTATTATACTTTCCATTGGTAATTATTTTGGAATAACTGCTTTATTCTGGGGAGGCTTATTCATTATGTGTATGGCTTCTTGTCTTATTAATATAAGAACTTCTCCTAAAGAACCCTTAACTCAGACATTGAGCGTTGTTAGATGTGAGAAGTGCAATTATACAAAGGTTCAAGATTTTAGACAGGGAGATTTCGTGTTTAAAATCACAGGTGATTGTAACAAGTGTGATGGAGCACTGAAAATTCAGGAGATTTATACTGTAAAATTAAAAAAGGAAAAAACTTAATAATCGAATTTCTATGTTTAAATTAGCTGGAATGGGAGGAAACTTCGACCATTTGCATGAGGGGCATAAATTATTACTAAAAACTGCGCTTGAAGTATCGGAAAGCATAGTAATTGGTTTAACTACGGAAAAAATGCATAAAAATAAGCAATTTAAGGAAAAAATAGAAGATTACTCTACGAGAAAACTAAAAATCGAAAAGTTCATTCAAACTTTTTCTGATTTGAAGAGAGTTCAAATAATTGAATTGAACGATTCCTATGGACCACCAATCGAGGATAAAAATTACGAAGCGCTAATTATTAGCCAAGAAACAATCCCAAATGCTCTAGAGATTAATGAAATTAGAGAGCAAAGTGGTATGAAACCACTTATTCTTGTTGTAATTCCAATTCTGAGGGATGAAAAGGGCAATAAGATTAGCTCAACTGAAATAAGAAAAAATTTGTAATAAGAGAAGTTTTAAAAAGAATTACTAATTTTAAAAAAATATTAAGCTAGATTTAAAGCAATTAAACAAAAAGCAATTAAACAATTTGTCGTTGATTAAATATTTCTCAGAAAAAATCTGCAAATAAGAAATACACAGGAATCAATGTAGTCTTTAATCTAGCCCCTTTCTTCTTTATTTAGCCCAAGAGAATTTTAGGAAATGTTCTCTTGGGGATTTAGGCTTTGAAAATCAAATCGTATAATTACGATTTTAATTTGTGAAAAATTTAAACAAAAAGGGCGCGTTTTACAATCTAATTTAAGTTTGGACCATTATTGTTAAAATTATTAAAGGAATATACCAAAAAGTTTAAATAAATCAAAGATTTAGAAAAAATATAGAAAAAAATATAATAAAAAGAAGGTCGTTCAATTGGTAATCAAGCTTAAACAAAATGTCATAGATATTTTAAAAAAACTCAAGGAAAAAGATGTTGAGGTAGAAGCATCGGAATTGGCAAAAGAACTTAAAATTGACTATATTGTCTTAATGTCAGCAGTTAATGATTTAGCAGCGAATAATTTAGGGGGATTTAAAGAGAATAAGATTGATTATTTATACTTAAACGATGAAGGTCTTGACTACTTGAAGAATGGTTTTCCATTTAGAAGATTGATCAATTTAATTCTAAAAGACGGAAAGAAAGAGTATAGCGTTATAGATTTAAAGAAATTATCTAAATTTGAAGATGAAGCCCTTTATCGAGCAATTCAAAATATGAAAAAAAATCGATGGATCCTCACAAGTAAAGCTGCAGGAGAATATAAAGTCTATCCCGATGTTAAAGAAGCTCCATCTCTTGAAATTGAAAAATTTATTACGACCTTCGAAAAGAAATCTTATCACGATAAAAGCAAATTATCAAAAAAAGAAGCGGAACAAATTGACGCTTTAAACAGGAGGAATTTATTAAAGCGGGAGAAGAAGACTCAACGAATAGTATATCTCACTTCGGAAGGAAAAAAGATACAAGTAAGCAAAATTGAACCATTGGCGGAAATAAGCAATCTTACTTCAGACATGCTTCTGACTGGAGAATGGGAGAGAGTAAACCTGAAACCGTTTAATGTTTCAGTTACAGGGCCAAGATTGCATGCGGGAAAAATTAATCCATTGATCAACATTATCAATAAAATCCGAAATATTTTTCTCTCAATGGGATTCACAGAAATAAAGGGTCCGATTGTGGAATCTGCGTTCTTCAATTTTGATGCTCTCTTTCAACCTCAAGACCATCCAGCTAGAGAAATGCACGATACCTTTTACCTCAATAATCCAAAGCAATCGAAATTGCCTCAAAAAGACCGCGTTGATGCAGTGAAAGCAACACACGAGAACGGGGGAGATTGTGGTTCCTTGGGATGGGAGTACGATTGGAGTTATGACATCGCTAAAAAGGTAATATTAAGAACGCATACAACCGCAACTACTTGTAGGAGATTAGCGCAATTTTATAAAAACAAGGAAAAACCACCGATTAAGGTATTCTCGATTGATAAAGTATTCAGAAATGAAAAAGTAGATCGTTCTCACCTTGCTGAGTTCATGCAGGTGGAGGGTATTGTCATTGATGAAAATGTAACCTTATGCGATTTACGGGGATTATTAACAGAATTTTATGGTAAAATGGGATTTCCTAAAGTAATTACTCGCCCGGGATTTTTCCCTTATACTGAACCAAGTTTGGAAGTTTCAGTCTATTCGGAAGAGTTAGGTACATGGCTTGAATTAGCTGGTTCGGGTATTTTTAGACCAGAAGTGACTTACCCATGGGGAATAAAAAATCCTACAAGAGTTTTAGCGTGGGGAATGGGATTAGAGCGGTTAGCAATGCTCATGGCGGGGAGAGAAGATATCAGAGACTTATACAGAAATCCTATAAAATGGCTAAGGGAGGTATCGTATTAAATAGGTGATTACTATGCCAACGATCGAGTTGAAAATTGAACGATTAGAGCGATTAGTAGGAAAAAAATTAGATATAAAAGAGCTCGAATACGACCTACAGTGGATTAGTTTGGATCTTGAAGATGTGAACGAAGAAGAAAAGAAGATCAAGGTAGAATATAACCCTAATCGGCCAGACTTCTCAAGTCCCGAAGGAATAGCTCGGGCTTTAAAGGGCTATTACGAGCTAGAATTAGGCGCTCCTACCTACGAAATTAAACCGGGTAAAATTGAGCTTACAGTAGATCCTATAGTAAATCAAGTCCGACCATATATTGTGTGCGGTGTTATTAGAAATATTGATTTGGACGAAGACGAGGTTGCCACGCTGATGAATATTCAAGAAGACTTGCACTGGGCTTTGGGAAGAGGCAGAAAAAAAGTAGCAATCGGCGTGCACGATTTAGATAAAGTAGTACCTCCTTATAGGTACACAGCGGTCAAGCCAGATGGCTGCAAATTTCGCCCTTTACAATTAGAAAATCTCGTATTAACTCCCGAAGAAATTTTAAAGGAACACCCAAAAGGTATTGAATACGCGCACATTTTAGAAGGAAAAGACGTTTACCCTATGATCTTTGATAAAAATGGCGATGTTTTATCGTTCCCACCAATTATAAACGGAATCCTCACGATGGTTACTGACGACACTAAAAACCTATTCTTAGATATTACAGGAACTGATTATAACGCAATAAATTACACTCTAAACATCCTTTCAACTGCCTTGTCGGATATGGGAGCAGAAATTGAGAGCGTTAAAGTGACTTACGAAGAAGATGGAAAAGAAATTATTACTCCCAATTTGGACTTAAAAAAATGGACCGTATCGATGGATTATATCAATGATTACATTGGTCTAAATTTAAACCAATCGGAAATGATAAAATACTTCAAAAAAGTTAGGCTTGATGCGCAACCTGCCAAAAACAAGGGTAAAATTGACGTGTGGGTTCCTGCGTATCGCGTTGATGTTATGCACGAGGTGGATTTTGTAGAGGAGTGCGCAATTGGATATGGATATGTGAATTTACCAATAACTATAAGAGAGGGTTGTATTGGACAATACCATTCAATTCCAGAATTTAGCAATAGACTAAGGACGATAATGATCGGCGCAAAATATTTGGAAGTGCTTAATTTTATGCTTACAAATTCAACAAGGCATTACGATTTTATGAAAAGAAAATATAAAATGGAAGATCACATACAAATAGCAAATCCAGTTTCTAAAGAGTATGATACAACTCGAACGCTATTATTGCCAGGACTTTTAGAAACACTATTATTTAATCGATCGGAAGAAAAACCAATTCGGATTTTCGAAGTTGGGGAAGTAATTGAATTCGACTTAAATGAAGAAACTGGAGGGGCGCAAGAGCTACATTTATCTGCCGTTACATATCACGAGAACGCAGACTTTTCAGAAATCAGAAGCCTCCTTGACCACATAAGTACATCGTTGGGAATCACTAATGACATCGAAGTAAAGCCGACTAATAATCCTACATATCTGGAAGGAAGAACTGGAGAAATCTTGTATAGGGGAGATTCTATTGGAATTATAGGCGAGATTCACCCAGAAGTTATTTTGAATTTTAATTTAGAGTTCCCTGTTGCGGCGTTAGAACTTAACATTAATAACTTACCGATTGAAAAGCTATTGAAATAGAGGTACTGAATATGGACAATATCGAAAAGTTAAGAAAGGAAATAGATAAGATTGATAGGAAAGTAGTTGATTTATTGGAAAAAAGGGCTGAAATTTCGAAAGAAATAGGAGAGAATAAAATAGAACTAGGATTAGATGTCCTTCAACCAGAGAGAGAGAAATATGTGATAGAAAACGTTCAGAATCAATCGAAGTTTCTAAAGAAAGCTAATATTAAGGCAATATGGAAAGAAGTGATGAGTGCGTGCAAAGAAGTGCAAGGATTGACGATTAAAGTTAGTTATCTTGGTCCCGAAGGAACAAATACTCATAAGGCAGCTTTAGGATTTTTTCCAAAATCAGGTACCGAATTTATAGAAGCCAGCAATATTTTTGATGTCTTTAAAGATATTGAAGCAGATAAAGTGGATTTTGGCGTTTGTTAATAGAAAAAAATTTGAAAATATATAGCGAAATTGAAATTCGAATCGTCCATAATCTGATAGGATTAAAAAATTCTCAATTGAATAAGATAAAGGAGATATATTCTCATCCACAAGCTATTTCGCAAACTATGAATTGGATAAGAAGCAACATACCAAACGCAGAAATCGTTAAAACAAACTCAACGGCACAAGCGGTTAAAATGATTGCTGAATTCGGAGATAATACGAAAGTTGCTATTGGTGCTGATATTGCAGCGAAGCTTAATAATTTAGAAATAATCGCAAGTGGTATTGAAGACAATCCATCGAATTTTACCCGCTTTTTAATTATTTCAAAAAGAGAAAACATTGAAACAGAAGGAAATTACAAAACTTCATTAGTTTTTGTTGTGAAACACGTTCCAGGTGCGTTATACACGGTCTTAAAACTTTTTGCCGATAATAACATCAACTTATTAAAAATAGAATCTCGACCAAGGCGTCAAGGATTATGGGAGTATATTTTTCTAATGGATTTTGAAGGAAGCCATAAAGACATAAAAATTCAGAAGATTTTCGAGAAAATGAAGGAAGTTACGATTTGGTACAAAGTTTTAGGGACTTACATTCCAAAAACTGTTGAAAAAAAGTAGTATCGGATTCAAAGTCCTTTTTAACTCTAAATAACCGATTTTAAACTGAAATTATCTACTGTTTTCTTAAAATGTAAAGAATTTTAAGAATAGTCTTGTTATTTTAAATAACTTTGTACATTTCTGGTAGTATCAATGTCATTATATGAGAAACGTGTAGATGGAAGAAAAAACGACGAACTCAGAGAACTGAAGATCGAGCGCAATTATCTTATGTATCCAGAAGGCTCTGTTTTAGTATCGCAAGGAAATACGAAGGTTATCTGTACAGCATCGGTTGTTGAAAATGTACCCAAATTCTTGATTGAATCGTTTTCTGGTTGGATTACTGCCGAATATAACATGATTCCTCGAGCAACGCAAACAAGAAATAATAGAGAAAGCAGACGAGGGCAACTTAAAGGAAGAACGGTTGAAATTCAACGGCTTATTGGAAGATCCTTAAGAGCAGCTTTTAATCTCAGAATGATTGGAGAGCGAACTATAAAGGTTGATTGCGATGTTATCCAAGCAGATGGAGGTACGAGATGCGCTTCCATAACGGGCGGATTTGTCGCAGTTTTTGACGCTTTAAGGTATTTACACAACGAAGGATTAATTTCTCAGTTTCCCGATTATACGCTGGTTGCAGCAATTTCGGTTGGAATGAAAGATGGAACATATTTACTCGACTTGAATTACGAAGAAGATTCGAGAGTCGATGTTGACATGAACATCGTGATGAATGAGGAAGAAAAATTCATTGAAGTACAAGGAACTGCCGAAAGAAATTTGTATGACCAAGCTCAGCTTTTAGAATTGCTAGCTTTAGGTAAGAAAGGAGCCTTACAAATAATGGAATATCAAAGAGAGATTTTAAACCTAAAATAAAATATTTTTATTTATTCTTTTTTCTTTTTATATACAAACGAACGCGCGAGTAAGTGAGAAATTCTGGAAGTCATTTTAAATCTAGAAGAAGTGCAAGAGTTTCTGGATGGAGCAGAAAATCCGCAAATTCTAGTAAAAGAAATGAATTTTGACGATGTGAAAAGGCTCGTTGAGTTATTCCCTAAATTACTTCCTTACGAATATCAACACTATTTATTGGAAAACGAACAAAATCTAAGGGAGAAACAATTGTTAAAAGTAGCGACATTAGTGAAAGACAAAAAGGACTCTATGAGTTTAAATAAAATTAGTAAATTAAAATTATATTACGATGAGGTTAACAAGAGAGTGCTTAAAGTATTTAATATTTGATGTGTTTTTTTATTAGGAATACTCAAAATCTATTATTAGCCAACTAATTTTTAAATTAAATAACTTATTTATTAACTTATACTACATATTTTTGAACAAAAGCCGTAAGGAATAGTGAGTAAACATTAAGGGAGTTATATTAGCGGGAGGAATTGGAACTCGATTATCTCCGTTAACGAAGGTAACCAATAAGCACCTTTTACCTGTTTACGATGAGCCGATGATCTATAAAGTGATACATACTTTAACAAAATCCGGCATAACGGAAATAAGCATCGTATTAGGTGGCGAAAGCGTTGGAGATTTCATAAGATTGCTTGGAGATGGAAAAGAATTCGGCGCGAGTTTTAGTTATGTTTACCAACAAGGTGCTGGTGGCATAGCAGAAGCGCTTAATTTAACGAGATGTATAGTTGCGGGCGAGAAAGTTGCAGTCATTTTGGGTGATAATATTTTTGAAGATACCTTTGCCGAAGAAGTAAAACAATTCGATAATTCCAACGATTCCTCTTGTATGTTATTTTTAAAGGAAGTGTCCGATCCAGAGCGTTTTGGCGTCGCGGAGCTTGATGGAGAGGGGACAATTCTAAATATCGAAGAAAAACCGAAGATCCCAAAGTCAAATCTTTGCGTAACCGGACTATATTTTTACGATAAAAACATTTTTGATGTAATCGACCGCGTTATTAAAGAAATTGGTTATTCTTCGAGGGGAGAATTAGAAATCACAGATGTTAACAACTATTATATTAAAACGAGCAAAACGAAATCAGTTATTGTAAATGGATTCTGGTCTGACGCTGGAACTTTTCGCACTCTATTGAAGTGCAGTAATTTCATTAAGAAACAACACAATAATCAAATAAAATAGCTTTAATTATCAGTAATGGGGTCTTAGCGTGGAAACAATTTTAGTTACTGGCGGTATGGGTTTTATTGGGAGTAATTTTGTTCACTACATGTTAAAAAACCATAAAGAATATAAAATCGTCAATGTCGATAAATTGACCTACGCTGGGAATCCCGAGAATCTAAAGGAATACGAGAGCTTTGACGAAAATTTGTATAAGTTTTATAAATGTGATATTAGTGATTTTGAAAGCCTTTTGCAGATTGCAAAAAGAGAAAAGATTAATTACATAGTCAATTTTGCGGCAGAATCCCACGTCGATAGATCGATCGATAATCCCGATATTTTTCTTAAAACCAACATTTTAGGTACTCAAGCGTTATTAAATGTCGCGAGAAAATTAAATATCCAAAGATTTATACAAATTTCTACAGATGAAGTATACGGTTCGTTGAAATTTGAAGATCCGGCTTTCACAGAAGACCTACCTTTAAAACCAAATAGCCCCTATTCTGCTAGTAAAGCTTCCGCTGATCTTGTAGTTAGAGCATATCATAAAACGTTTAATCTCCCAATAAATATTACGCGTTGTTCAAATAATTATGGCCCGTACCAATTTCCCGAAAAATTAATTCCATTAATGATAAATAACGCTTTAAACGATAAAGAATTACCAGTATATGGCACGGGGGAAAATATTAGAGACTGGATTTTTGTAGAAGACCATTGTGAAGCGGTGTATTTAGTTTTAAAGGAAGGCGAACCGGGAGAAATTTATAATATCGGCGGAAATTCAGAGACTTCAAACTTAAATTTAGTCAAACGACTATTAAAAATACTTAACAAACCCAAGAGCCTCATTACATTTGTAAAGGATAGACCTGGACACGACTTAAGGTACGCAATAAATTACAAAAAAATCAAGCAAGAATTATCTTGGGAGCCAAAAACTAAACTTGATGAGGGTTTAAAATTCACAGTTGATTGGTATTTGAACAATCAGGAATGGCTAAACCACATCATTAACGAGGAATATTTAAAATATTACGATAAGATGTATAAAAATCGATAACTCACCAAGTAAAACGGATATTGACTACATTGGAGAAAGTTTTAGTTATTGGAGCAAACGGTTTATTGGGGACAAAATTAATATATTGCTTACTAAGCGAAAAGTATAATCAAAATTATGGCCCCGTTGCAGCAGACATTCAGAACAATCTTATTCCTAAAAATGTTGAATTTAAAAATATTGATATAACAAATAAGGAAAATACGATAAATAGTATAACACAAATAAATCCAGATGGAGCAATTTTATCAGCAGCTTTTACTAATGTTGATAAAAACGAAGATGAGAGAGAACTCGCGCATAATATTAATTCGATTGGTCCTGAAAATGTAGCTTTAGGATGTATAAAGGCGGATTCTAAGTTAATTCACATGTCAACTGACTTCATTTTTGATGGAACGATAGGCAATTATTCTGAGGACGACGACCCCAATCCTTTAAGCTATTACGGAAAAACTAAACTAGAAGGGGAACAACGAGTAATTGCCACTGGGGTTGAATATCTAATTTGTAGGACATCGGTTTTATATGGTTGGTATCCAGCCAGGTTGAATTTTATTACCTGGGTTTTAAAAAGTTTAGAAGATGGAAACGAGATTAACATTACGACAGATCAAATAAATTCTCCCACTTTTGCAAATAATTTAGCGGAAGTGTTGTTACATTTAATCGAGTATAATAAATCCGATATAATTCACACAGTGGGTGATTGCATCCTTAATCGATACGAAATAGCGATAAAATGCGCCGAAGTTTTTAACTTGCCTCAAAAATTAATAAAACCAATAGAATCTTTCAAGCAAAAAGCAATTAGGCCAAAAAAAGGGTCTCTAAACATTTCTAAACTCAAAAAAATTTTGGGAGATCGATTAAAAGTGTTTTCTTTAGACGAGGGCTTAAAATTCATGAGAGAACACAGAAATTTATAAGTTAATTGCATATATTTTTATTCTGGAAACGCGATTTTTTTATATATCCCTTACTAAGTTTTAAGGAAAAAATATGGACAAGCAGAGAATTTTAAGAGAAGCGCAGATAATATCGTCGCAATTCTCATTTTGGATGGTATCTGGCAACATTGCGCATTTATACGGATACGCTTACGAAACCCCCGAGCAGAAATTTATAGTTGAGGTTAAATTCGACGAAGAGTTTCCCAATTCGCCGCCTCAAATAATCCCTCATCAAGAAATCAAGGATATATTAGGGGATGTGAGTTTAGAGAAATTAAAGGATTGGAAACCCGACGCGAAAGTAGTTGATATAATAAAAGAATTGAAAGCGAAAATACAGAAGGCTTTACACGAACCTATAGTGATAGAAGAGCATCTCGTACCTATTCAACAGCCGATAGTTGAACCAGTCTCAATCCCGAAAGTAGTTGAAGAGCCACTAAGAGAGGAAAGTGTTGCACCTCCAGAACCAGAACAATATGTAACACCTGATTACACACAATTTCCTGAGGAGCAATATTATAAACCACCAGAAAATTTGTTTGCACCAGAGCATTACGAGCAAGAAAAAATTGAAGAAGTAACATCACAACCTCAAGAAGCTCTACAAGCACCGCAACCTGAGCCAACGGTTTATCCAGAAGAGACTTATCACATGCCCTTAGAAATTACCGAAGAGCTAGGATTAATTCAAATG
>SMTZ1_10010629_pt1 | contig 13401 bp, 14 predicted proteins | sample DeeMarSWOR136_30_FD_25667 | JGI IMG/M metagenome (IMG submission 25667) | reverse complement strand
GAAAGATCTTCGATCCGACGGCCAAGGCGTCTTTCAGATGCTCGCTTTGCTCCCTGTATCTTTGAGATATTGTCTTCACTGCCTCCTTTGCCAGAAAGATGGGGAAAGGGTCATCTCTCTTCGATCTTTCCCTCTGTGAAACAATTTCGTCTTTCCACTGAACCCGGTGGGCCAAGGTGTAAGGAACAACCGATTTCACGTGCTCGATATCTATCTCAGGATCTTCCAACAGCCATGCTAAACCCTGGGCATATTGTTTAACGGATGTGGGCAGCCGGTTCGATGCACAGTTTTTAATTTCGTGGCAGAGATACCCGGTATAATGGCATCCCTCTTCGCAGTTTTCTAGCGATCGTTTCTGACCGTAGCGCTCGCAAAAGGAGAGTTCAGCGAGGAGCATACGAGCAAAGGCGCTGGCATCGAGATCAAGATCGATTTCCTCCATCTCCCGTCGGATCTGATCACGATCAGATCTTTGAAGTGCCCTTATTCCTAAGGTCTCATAGAGATATTCTCCAAAGGCGTTACAGACCTCTTCCACCTTCGGAATTTTCTTCTCATAAGGAACTTTGGAGTTCAGGACACGATGGAGATCCTTCTCATACTTAGGGTGTCTCAGGATGTGGTCCTTTCGGTTGGCCTTTCCAATGAGAAAAGATAGGTTAGGTCCAGGATATCTTGACTCTACCATCACGTCGAACCGATCCACTAACGGGGCGATGATCGTATTCGTGCCTCCATCCTGATAATTGGCAGTCGCAAAGAGACAGTATTCCTCGTTGATGATCATCTCATTGAGATATTCCCAGTTCCCCCGGTCCACGCCATCGAGAATCATACTCTGCTTCGTCTCTGGAAGACGGTTGATCTCATCCAATTTTTTCTTCCGTCTGCTCCGGATGTCCTGAAACTTCACTGCCCCAAATGACGCCCAAGGGAAATTGGTAGATCATGGAACAGACGAATTCGGCAGAGGTCGTCTTGCCTAAGCCGGGTTCACCGATGATCAACTCCTTGCCTTTTTTCAGCCCTGTCAACAGACTGAGAAGGATCGCCGAGTTAAACCTTTCTCCTTTAATTTCTAAATCAGGCCGATTATAGTACAGATGATCATTAATAAACTCGTAAATCTCCATCACTTGTTTTTGATAGGCATTCTTTTTCACGTCCGTCCTTCCTAACGCAAATGGTTATCCTGATATTCATCCCTGTGGATTGAGTCTAAACAAACAACGACTGAATGATAACACGATCTCCATGTCAAAACAAGGCAGATCAACGGTGAGAGAGTTACCATTTACCGAAGAACGTCACCACACCGATTAGAATCAATGCAAGGGCTACTCCTTTTTCCGAAATCTTCCATTCCATTTTTTCCACTCCCGATGGGACGGGTCAGCAGAGACCGTTTCCCATATCTGTTCGATGTATGAAGTCCCGTTTACACATTTGTCTCAGAAGCCTCCAGATATCCCTCCAAAGCAAGGGCTCGCCGAGCCGCTCGACTCAATTCTCGATCGTAGCGATGCGTGGGTGCATAGACACGGCAAATAGCGACCTTTGCCGGAATATATTGAAACAACCTCCTGAGGGGTTCCCTCGAGATTCGTTTGGATCCCGGGTCGAAGATGAGAAGCATTGCTCCCTCTGATTCATGCCAAGGGTTAAAAGGTCTTGGATCGTGATGAGCCATGTCGACGTGAAATTCGATTTCTTTGAGACGTTTCGGCAAGAACATCTCCATTCTTTGCTTCACTTCTTCGGGAGTTAGGAAAAAAGGTCGACCAAGTTCCATCTCCCGTAGAGTCAGTTTCTCCTCGAATGCACTGGTCCACTTCAACTTTCTTGAGAGAACCTCCGCCCACTTTTTTCCTAGCTGTCTCTCTCGAGGTATTGGAGATTTCTGCCAGTCCATCACTTTTTCCATGAGAAACCAGTCTGTCAGTGAAAGGTAACGGTCCAATTCTTCTAAGGGATGAAACGGGCAAAGAATCTCCATTGTCTCCTTAAAAATTTCCTGGAGCTGAAGGTCAATCGAACGGGTGGTGCGGTGATAATAGACATTCGTGTAGAGATAGAGGCGGGCATTGAGAAACATGGCCAGCGCGTCCAATCCTCGCTTATCCAGGATCAACCCTTCCCGGTGATAGGACACATAGTGAAGGAGTCGCCTCCAGTCAATAGGTCCGATGGAGACCCCCGTCATATAAGCATCCCGTAACACATAATCGATGTTATCGACGGTAAAGATTCCGCGGAAGAGTTGCCGGAGCAAAGTGAGCCATCTAGGGTGTTTTTTCTCTTCCTTCTTAGGAGGCTTCTTAATGAGAAAAGCGACTTGCTCCGGGTCGATCGATTCTCTTCTCTTGAAAAGACCATGGGGGCTCCGCCGAATTTGCTTCAAGATGGGAGAAACTTTCTCTCGGATGATGTGTTGACCAATCTCCTCATGATTCGTTTTGAAGCGGGAAAGATATTGTTCATCGAAAAAGTGGCAGAGGGGCCCATGGCCGACATCGTGGAGGAGGCCCGCAAGACGAAGCAGTTCTTCGAGATAGGGAGAGGATGGGATTTCTGCAGGGTCAATCCGGGAGAGGGAGGCATAAAGCTGTTCGGAGAAGGCTCCTGCCACATGCATCGTCCCGAGGGAATGTTGAAAGCGGGTGTGTTCCGCAGAAGGGTATACCCAGCGGGCACTCTGGAGCTGGAAGATGCGACGAAGTCGTTGAACCCAGGGAGTATCAATCACATCCCTTTCCGTCTCCTCTCCTGCCACACGGTCCGTCATCATGATATAGTGGTAGATTGGGTCTGCGATCAGCCCGGTGGCCTGAATACCGGTTGTGATTTCCATTCCCTGAGCCCTGCTCTAGGATTCATCGGGAGAGGGTTCGCTTTCTTTTCCCTTCTCTCTCGGATCGATGAATTTCACATCTCCGGCGGCCACTTCCCGAAGGGCAGTCACAATAGGGCGGTTGTCGGCCTCCACCAGAGGTTTGGCCCCTCTCATGATCATTTTTGCCCTTCTCGCAGCCAGGATCACCAGTTCAAACCGGCTCTCCACCTTCTTTAGACAGTCCTCTACGGTAATTCTTGCCATGGTGTCCCTCTCATTATCTCATTTTTTTTCAAGGATGGAGGTCTTTTTCTTCTTGCATCGTTCAGCTATCACAATCGCCTTCAACGTCTCAACCGTTTCTTCAAGTTTCTCATTGACCATAACATAATGGTACCATCGGGCCTCTTCCATATCCTTTTTGGCGTTGGCCAAACGGAATTGAATCATCTCAGAAGAGTCGAGCCCCCGCTTCACCAATCGTTCTTGAAGGGCTTCCAGAGAGGGAGGAAGGATGTAGATTAATACAGGATGGTCAACCTTTTCGATCGCTTTTTTCGTCCCCTGGGTATCAATATCTAAAATCAGGTCCACCTTTTCTGATTTTAAAGCCTCCATGTTCTCCTGAGGTGTTCCATAACGGTTTCCAAGGACTTCCGCCCACTCCAAGAAGGCATCTTTCTCCACCATCTTTTGAAAGACGGATGGAGAGACGAAATGATAGTCTTCACCCTCCCGTTCATTGGCCCGGGGTGGTCGTGTCGTACAGGAGACAGAATATCGAAGGCCCGGCAACTCTTCTAAAACCCTTCTCAGCAAGGTCGTCTTACCCGCTCCCGATGGTGCTGAGATAATGAAGATGAGTCCTCCTCCTTTTTCGGCCATGCTCCACTTCTCCTGTTTTCTCATTCAATATTTTGCACCTGTTCCCGAATCTTTTCTAGCTCGGCCTTGATCTCCACGACTCGTTGCGATATCTCTGCATCGTTAGCCTTTGCACTGACGGTGTTTACCTCGCGATTAATCTCCTGGAGCAAAAAATCCATTTTTCGGCCCACGGGTTCGTCCGCTTGAAGTAAGGAAAAGAATTGGGAGAAATGGCTTTCCGTCCGAACAATCTCTTCAGTGATGTCGGTTCGTTCTGCTAAGAAAGCGATCTCCTGTTGGAAACGACTAGAATCGATTTCGATTCCACCCAGAAGGGATCGCAGTCTCTCCTGGAGCCGGTTTCGATAAGCATCGAGACGGGATGGATATTGCTGCTTGATGCCTTCCAGTTCTTGAGCAATTCTTTCCAACCGCTGCCGGAGGTCCTGGGCAAGGCCCTCTCCCTCCGAACGCTTCATCTCATCCATATCTCGGAGGGATTGCTTTAAAATCGGTACGATTTCCTCCCAGTAAGGCTCCAGATCGACCGACTCTTCCTTTGCGGTAATCAAATCTTTTGCTCCTGCCAACAATCCCAACGTGATTTTGTCTTTGATCTGAAGTGTTTCCCTCAGGGATTGAAGGGCGCGGTAATACTGTTCAGCCAGATGAAAGTCCACATTGAGTTGGACCTTTTCCTCGCCCCCCGTATCAAGTTTCATAGAAACATCGATTCTTCCTCTTGCGACCTGAGATCGGATGAGCTCTTTGATACGAGCCTCAAAGGGGAGGAGTCGTCTGGGAAGCCTGATGTTGATATCGCAATAGCGGTGGTTGACGGAGCGAGACTCCACAAAGACCCTTCCTAAGCTCGTCTCCCCTTCATTGCGTCCGAAACCTGTCATGGACTTTAACATGGATGGGCTGACCTCCCCTTTAGGTTTTCCAGATATTTCTTTCGAAGTTGATTGAAGAGCCGGATGATGTTCTCTTGTCGATAATCAGGATAGGTCCATTCCAGAGGTTGAAAGGATTTATTCCGATAGACCAAGGTTAAATCCGCATAGATGCCTTCTCTGAGATAGGGCCGGTGGGTATACCCCTTCGTGGTGGCGAGGATCACATGCTCTAAGCAGACATATCCTGGGTCAATATTAATTCGGCGATTTCCAACAGCAGTCGCATATTTTTCTTCGAGTCGATTCGTCTTCTGCTTAATGTCAGGCAGGAGAGGAATGGAGATAAGAGATTCAAATGTGATGAAGCGACGGAACAGGTCTCTTCCCATCTCTTGGGTATAGTAGTCCGTAAAATTGAAAAGGATCCTTTCGCTGATAAAATCGGGTTCTCCAAAGACGATACGCAGATCTTCCATTCCGTGATCAAGAATGGTGTCATCCGAAGCAATCAGGCTCATGAAGAGCTTGGCCGGGTTGGGCTCCTTCATTTTGCCCATCCTATCCACCTTTCTTTTTTAAATGAATAAAAAACTCCTTGTTTCCCTTCGGGCCGAGAAGTGGAGATTCGATCACTTGGTGTACCTTTAATCCCAACCCTTGGCAGAACTGAGCAATCCGTTCGATGACCTTCTGATGCAAAGCGGGATCTCTCACAACCCCGCCTTTCCCCACCTCACCCTTTCCCACTTCAAATTGAGGCTTTATGAGACTGACAAGATCGCCTCCTCTTTTCAAAAATTCGAGGAGATGCCGAAGAAATTTTTCGATTGATATAAATGATGTATCGACAAGAATCAAGTCTGCTTCTTCTGGAATCTCGTCCCTTCTAAGATACCGAACATTTCTTCTTTCCAGGCTTACCACCCTTGGATCTTGTTGAAGCTTCCATGCCAACTGCCCGTATCCCACGTCCACCGCATAGACTTTCTTGGCCCCTTTTTGAAGGACGCAATCGGTAAATCCACCGGTGGAGGCACCCACGTCGATCACCACCGCCCCTCTTGGATTAATGTGGAAGGCCTTTAAGGCCTCTTGCAATTTTAGCCCTCCCCGACTCACATAAGGTTGCTCCTGGTCTCCAAGTCCGAGTTGGGCATTCAGAGACACTCTGGTTCCCGGTTTGTCAATGACCCGGCCATCGACAGTGACTTTCCCTTCCATAATAAAGGCTCTGGCCCTTTCCCGGCTTTGAACAATTTCCTTTTCCACCAAGAGTTTATCCAACCGTTCCTTTCCTGCCAACTCTGCTCCGTTTATTTGGAAGGGTCAATATCCCGGTTCCATGAGTGCCTATGAAAATCACGGCTTACAATCCAATTCATCCTCAATCTGACTTACTGCAATGAAGGGATCCACGTCATGGTCGGCTTGGAGTTCAACGGATCATCAGACCTATTTCGAGTTAGGAGCAATTCCTCTGGCAGACGCCTTATTTCCTTTTGAATGAATAGACTGTGATCTTTCCTCCTTTACGATCTCTTTCACGGCATTGAAAATACCGTTTTCATCGATTCCGTATTTTGCTCTAAGGAGGGTTTGTGGACCATGCTCCACAAAAAGATCAGAGATCCCTAGACGCTTCACTTGAATTGAGAAAAGGCCCCGTTCCTGCAAAAGTTCAAGGACGGCACTCCCAAAGCCCCCCTGGAGAATATTCTCCTCAACGGTGAGGACTTTTCCGATCCTTTTCGCCCAGTCGTAGATGAGATCCCCATCCAAAGGCTTTAGAAAGCGACTGTTGATCACCGCTGTCCCGATCCCGGCTGTCTCCAATCTTTCTGCCGCACGGAGGGTGCTGTAGACCGTAGACCCAATCGCCAAAATGAGGATATCTTCGCCCTCTCTTAAGAGTTCTCCCTTCCCGATATCGATGGATTTGAGAATGGTATTCCTCTTCACCCCCTCCCCTCTCCCCCTCGGATATCGGAATGCCACTGGCATCGAGCATTCAACCGCAGTCTTGATCATATGCTGAAACTCTTCTTCGTCCTTGGGCACCATGATGACCAAGTTTGGAATATGACGAAGATAGGAGAAATCAAACAGGCCGTGGTGGGTTGGACCATCCTCTCCCACAATGCCTCCCCGATCCAAGGCGAAGACGACTGGAAGATTCTGCATGCAGACATCCTGAAGAATTTGGTCATAGGCCCTCTGAAGAAAGGTCGAGTAAATGGCGACAATGGGTTTCATCCCTTCCAGGGCAAGGCCAGCAGCGAAGGTAACGGCATGCTGTTCTGCAATGCCAATGTCATAGAATCGATCAGGAAACTCTCGTAAGAATCCCTCCAGCCCTGTTCCACTTTGCATGGCAGCCGTAATGGCAATCAGACGTTTATCCTCTCTTGCCAATTGGCAGAGCGTTTCCCCAAAGACCTCTGTATAGGTGGGAGGATCATTCTTCTGACTTTTTCTTGGTTCTCCCGTCTCGATGACGAAGGGAGGGACACTGTGGAAATGGGCAGGATTCTTCTCTGCGGGTGGATACCCCTTTCCTTTCTTTGTGATTACATGGACAAGGATGGGGCCCCTCATTCTTTTAATGTTCTGGAACGTTTCAATCAGGTAATCCAAGCGATGCCCATCGATCGGACCTGTATATTTCAACCCCAGCTCTTCAAACAGAAGCCCGGGCATCAGAAAGCCCTTTAAGGATTCCTCTGCCTGCTTGGCAAAACGAAGGACTGACTTTCCAATCCCTGGAAGGGTTGTTAGAAATGCCTTTATATCTTCTCGAAAGCGGTTGACGAACTGCCCTGTCATCAACCGGTTGAGGTAGGAGGACAGGGCTCCTACATTGGGGGAGATGGACATCTCGTTGTCATTCAGGATGACGATAAGATCCCGATCAAGATGCCCAGTCTGATTAAGGCCTTCAAACGCAAGACCAGCTGTCATCGAGCCATCACCAATCACAGCAATGACTCTCCCCTTTTCGCCTCTCTGCCTCCGAGCCTCTGCCATCCCCAGGGCCGAAGAGATGGAGGTTCCACTGTGACCGGAATCGAAAACATCGTATGGGCTTTCGTCCCTTTTCGGGAACCCACTCAATCCCTCATATTGTCTGAGGGTGTGAAAACGCTCTCTCCTTCCGGTCAAGATTTTATGGGTATAACTCTGATGACCGACATCCCATATCACAGTGTCCCTGGGCAGATCAAAGACGTAGTGAAGTGCAACCGTCAACTCCACGACACCCAGGTTGGAAGCGAGGTGTCCTCCATTTTTTGAAACCGTCGCGATGATCTCTTCTCTTATGTCGCTACAGAGTTTCTCTAACTCCTCCGAATCCAATTTTTTTAGATCAAACGAGAATTCTATTTGGTCCAAAATCCTGGGCATTTATCAACTCCGCTTAAGGCAAATAGGTTCTCAATTATTCCTCGCAATGATAAATCTTGCGATTTCCCTTAACGGATCAGCTTTAGATCCAAAAGGACCCAAGGCTTCCACTGCCAATTCGACCAATTCCTCAGCCCTCCTCTTCGACTCTCCGATTCCAAGCAAGGATGGATAGGTGGCCTTCCCTTTAGAAAGATCGGTTCCTACGCTTTTACCAAGGGACAGAGATTTCCCTTCCACATTCAGAATGTCATCGGAAATTTGAAAGGCAAGACCGATCCTCTCACCATAACGAGTCAGCGCCTTGAGGGTCTCTCCGTTTGCTCCTCCCAACTTCGCACCTACCCGAATAGAAACCAGGATCAAAGCTCCTGTTTTATGGGTATGAATGTATTGAAGTGTGGGAAGATCAGCTTCCTTGCCCTCGCATTCAATGTCAAGCACCTGTCCCCCAACCATGCCTGAAATTCCTGCGGCTTGAGCTACCTCATTGATGACATCAAGGATTAACCCTTTGTCACTCAGAAGACTCTCCCAGACATTACGGTTTGTCATCAATTTGAAGGCTTCGGTCAAAAGGGCATCTCCTGCCAAAATACCGATCGCCTCTCCAAATACTTTGTGGCAAGTCAGTTTTCCTCTGCGATAGTCATCATTGTCCATGGCAGGGAGATCATCGTGAATGAGAGAGTAAGTGTGGATCATCTCCAAGGCACAGGCAAAGGGAAGAATATCTCCCCTTTGGCCCCCTACGGCTTCAAAAGCAGCTATGGACAAGATAGGTCGGATCCGCTTGCCCCCCGCAAAAAGGCTATAGCGGATTGCCTTTTGAAGAGAAGCCGTAAACTTAGCCTCCGTTCCCCCTTCAGGCAGATTTGGAAAATATTGCTCTAGGGCAGAATCTACAACCTCTTTTTTCTCTTGCAGATATTTCTGAATATCCATCAGAAACGAACCTAAGATCTCAACTCTGCGATCATTCGAATTTTCGATTTCCTTTCTTTGACCTTTCTATGACTCTTCTTCCTCACCTTCAATGGCCGGTTCCCTTGAATTTCCCGAAGGTTTAAAGGGCTGCGGTTTCAACTTCCCGTCCTTGCCTTTCATTAGGATTTCCACTCTCTTTTCTGCTTCGTCTAATTTCTGGTTACAGAAGCGGGAGAGCCGAATGCCTTCCTCGAAGAGTTTCAAGGATTCTTCCAGAGGAATATCCCCTTGCTCCAGTTTGGAGACAATTTTCTCCAGTTTGTTCATGGCGTCTTCAAACCTATCCTTTGGCATCCTTCTCCCTTTCAACTACAACTACAAAAAATATTCTACATTTTAAAAGGCATAACCGTCAAGGCTTTTCGGTCTTCTCGACACCACAGAGCAAGGTTCCCTCATAAAGCTTCACCTCCACCTTATCTCCTTCTTTCACCTGAGCCACATCTCTTAAAATCTGCATGGAAGGGACCTTTCTGGCAATACTATAACCTCGTTGTAGGATGGCGAGGGGACTCAAGGTATCTAATTTCCCCAATGCTCCTCTCACCTTCTGGTTTTTGATTTCAAGCGCGTGTCTGATGTTTTGCTCGAGGCGTTTTCTAGTCTCCGAAATCACCCATCTGAGGTTTCTCATCTCTTGATCAGGATTTCGGAAAGAAAGGCTTTCCCAGAGATGCAGATAGTGTTCCCTTTTCCTCTTTAGGCTCCAAGAGGCGATAAACAAGAACCGGTTGACGAGGTCATCGATTTTTAAGAAGAATTCCTCCAACTTCTTTCTCGGGTCTCTTAACATTTTTGTTAGATGGGAGAGATCGGTCCGATTTTCTAGGAGGATTTGGAGTATTTGAGTTTCTAAACGATTTTCAAAATAATGAATTCGATTCTTCAGTTCCCGCTTATCCTTTACGACCAGCTCGAAATCCCCCGAGCCATTGCCTCCTCATTAAAAGCCCATAGGTCTTCGAGCGACCCTCCCCCCCTTCCCACAATGATGACATCCACCTCCATCCGTTCATTAAAATACTCAATGGCTCTAGCCATCTCCAGGGAGGCACCTTCCCCTTGGACCCTAACAGGATAGAGGAGGATAGGAATATTTTCGAACCGTCTTTCAATGATCTGGAGCATATCTCTAATGACAGCATTATGGGAGGCATCGAAGAGCCCTTCCTTCTCTAGCCTCTCCTTTAATTGGAGAAAGGCCAGTTGAAGGGCTCCGATTCCTTTAGGCTCCATGTCCTCCAAAATCAGTTGATACTCTCCTCTTTTTTCATAGAGGCTCACTCTGCCACGGCAGATAACTTGAAGGCCGTCCTCAGGGGAGAAACGCAGGGTGCGGGCCTGCAAGCGAAACAGGACAGCTCGGATCTGGCTGAAATCGTCCTTTAAAGTGAAATAGACATGTCCGGAAGGAGGGACCCGCAGGTTTGAAATCTCACCCTCGACCCAGATGTCAGGGAACTTCAGTTCTAAAATGTCTTTGATCTCCTGAGTGAGCTCTGAGACAGTGAGGATATAGCGCAAAGGAAGACCGAGGTTGTTCTTCATGCTCTCACATCATAGCTTCTAACATCTTCGTTACCTGCTTACCCTGAAGATGGTCAACGGCTTACGGTCAAAAAACCCAGTTTGGGCTAACCCCTGACCCTTTCTTTTTCTGGGAGAAACCAATTTAATATAACAGAAAGGATGTTAAGTGTAAAAGGGAAGCGTCTCCAATTCTGTGAAGTCATCAAGGCAGACAGCTACGACTTCGAAAGTTTTAGAATTGCGGTTCTTCTAAATGTTATGGATAATTTTTGTATTCAATAAAATAGGGACATTTAAAACAGAAGCATTGACGAAGGAATGATTTGATTATAAGATTCAGATGGTGTTGCTTTTAGGGGGGCCCTTGAAAAAGTTCTCTTTGGATGAGTTGAGGAAGATGGCAAAGGCCATTTTTTCAAAGGCCGTCTCGGCTGTCGATCCCGCTCAGAGGCTATGGGAGATGATTCACATTGAGAAGGATCGTCTCTTGATCAAAACGGAGGAGGATTCGGCGAAGACTTTGCGTCTAGATGCTTTCAAGAAAATATGTCTCATTGGGGCAGGAAAGGCCTCTGCCTCCATGGCTCAGGCCGTCGAGGAGATCTTCGGAGATAGAATGGCGAGAGGGATGATTGCCACAAAATATGGCCATGCCCTTTCCCTTCAAAGGACTGAAGTGATTGAGGCAGGTCATCCCATCCCTGACCAGAAGGGTTATGAGGGAGCAAAAAAGATCCGAGCCCTACTTAAGGAATGCGGGCCTGACGACCTGATCATTTTCCTCCTTTCGGGGGGTGGTTCAGCCCTTTTACCTCTTCCAGTTGAAGGGATCACACTCGAAGAGAAACAGCAGGTGACCCAGTTCCTTCTCGGTTGTGGCGCCGATATCAGAGAGATCAATACGATTCGAAAACATATCTCCCAGATCAAAGGTGGATGGCTCGCCCGGTGGGCCTACCCTTCCACGGTGATCGCGTTCATTCTCTCTGACGTCGTTGAGGATCAACTCGATGTGATTGGATCTGGGCCCACGGTTCCCGACCGCTCGACCTTCGAAGAGGCCTGGGATATCTTAACAAAATATGATTTGATCAAGAGGGTTGCCCCTTCGATTCAGAGACATCTCTCATTGGGAAAGGAGGGAAAGGTTGAAGAGACACCCAAACCGGGAGATGCCAGCTTTGAGAGGGTATCCAACATTCTCATCGGATCAAACATTCTTGCCCTCCGGGCTGCACAAAAAGAAGCTTCTTCCTTGGGCTTCAACGCACTCATTCTCTCTTCTTCGATCGTGGGTGAGACGCGAGAGGTAGCTCGACTACATGCTGCAATTGCAAAAGAAGTGATTGCAAGCGGGAACCCTCTTTCAAGGCCTGCCTGCGTGATCTCAGGAGGGGAAACAACCGTAACCATCAAAGGCTATGGTCTTGGTGGAAGAAATCAAGAATTTGCCCTGGCAGGAGCCTTAGAAATAGATGGTCTCGAAAAGGTGGTCCTCCTGAGCGGTGGGACAGATGGAACAGATGGGCCCACGGATGCATCCGGTGCGGTTGCTGATTATACCACGGTCAGCCGGGCCCGATCGATGGGTTTGGAAGCAAAGGCTCATCTTGAAAACAATGACGCCTACCCTTTTTTTCAGAGGTTGGGAGACCTTTTGATCACCCTCGGGAGCCCATCGGTTACGATATCTGCATGGGAAATGCGAAGAACTCCACGGTCACAACTGGAAGGTTGAAGTCTCTGTCGTCTCGAACCGGTTGAACAAAGAGGGTGTGGTCATTGATTTTAATGTCTTGAAACGGAAGGTGGAAAAGGTCTTGAAACCCCTGGATCATACCTTTCTCAACAATCTTCCCTATTTCTCAGGAAAGGAGCCGTCCTCTGAGAATATTGCCAAATATATATTTGATCGATTAAAAGCGGAGTTGAAAGGACACCATGCAGTCCTCAAAGAGGTGACGGCATGGGAGTCAGAGACTTCCCGCGCTACCTATTTTGGGAGATAAGAATGAATGACGTTCAGAACCAAAGGGATGCTCGAAGAATTGAGATCAATAAAGTTGGAGTGAAGAATATCCGCTACCCGATCACCGTTTTGGATAAGGCCAAAGGCGTCCAACACACGGTCGCCAGCGTCAACATGTATGTGGATCTTCCTCATCGCTTCAAAGGCACCCATATGAGTCGCTTTGTAGAGATCCTGAATAAGTACAAAGGCGATATTGCAATCAAGAATTTTTCGAAGATCCTGATGGAGATGAAGCGTAAGTTGAAGGCGAAATCGGCCCATCTTGAAGTTGAATTCTCATATTTCGTTGAAAAAGAGGCTCCCGTGACCAGAGCGAAGAGTCTGATGGAATATGTTTGTCGTTTCTCTGGTTCTAGCAACGAGAAGGATGATTTCTATGTCGGGATCACCGTCCCGATTACCACGGTCTGTCCCTGCTCGAAAGAGATCAGCCAGTTCGGGGCACACAACCAAAGGTCTGTGGTGACCGTTAACCTTCGATTCAAGAAGTTTATTTGGATAGAAGACATTATTCAGCTCGTCGAGGATTGCGCTTCTTGTGATCTTTATTCAATCTTGAAGAGACCAGATGAAAAGTTTGTCACAGAAAAAGCATACGAGAACCCGATGTTTGTGGAGGACGTGGTCAGAGAGGTTGCAAGGCAGCTAAAAAGAGACCCGAACATCACTTGGTTTACTGTCGAGTCAGAAAATTTTGAGTCCATCCACAATCACAGTGCTTATGCCTATGTGGAAAGGAGCACGGAAGAGTAGGTGGTGAGGATCGTTCTTCCCCCTCGGTAAATTGCGCGCCCCGGAACAATTTCTCCATAACCCCCTCAGGTTACTCTATCTCTAAACCTTTAAAA
>SMTZ1_10004943_pt1 | contig 13403 bp, 11 predicted proteins | sample DeeMarSWOR136_30_FD_25667 | JGI IMG/M metagenome (IMG submission 25667) | reverse complement strand
CACCGACTACAGGATCAGTTCAACGGCCATGACCGTCTGGGGACTGTCTATCCTGCTCTGTTTCTTGCGCACATACTCCCGCTGCGCAGAATCGGACTGGATTACGCACTCATTCCACTTCTCTATACGTGGGTATTCGATACGTCGGCATATCTGATCGGCAGTAGATTCGGCAGAAGAAAGATCACAGCCCGGATAAGTCCCGGGAAGTCCCTGGAAGGAACCTTGGGAGGATTTCTGGTTGCTGTATCTGCGGGTCTAGTTGCGAGCATAACTTTCGCACAATTCCTTTCCATTCCTCATGCGTTCATCTTGGGAGCAATTGTTGTTTTTACGGCTCAAGTTGGCGATCTCTTTGAGTCTCTGTTGAAAAGAAGCGTGCAGCTGAAGGACTCCTCTTCACTTCTGCCGGGTCATGGCGGGGTACTTGACAGGCTTGACAGCCTCATATTCACTATCCCTGTTGCATACTACTATCTCTCGTGGTTCACAAAGTGACCAGTCCGACAGGGTTGACTCGCCGACCTTTATGATTTATTGAGAGGACGTGCTTGAGATGAGAGTCTACACTGTATCCGAGCTCACTAAGGAGATAAAATTCTCGCTGGAAGAGGCCTTTCCATCTGTCTGGGTAGAAGGTGAACTGAGCAATCTGAGGGCCCCTGAGTCGGGACATCTCTACTTCTCCTTGAAGGATGAGTACAGTCAGATACGATGTGTGATGTTCAAGTCTCATGTGTTTACGCTTCCGGTCGAGCTCGTAAACGGCATTAAAACAAGAGTGTGGGGGAGCGTTGGTGTGTACGAACGCGACGGGAGTTATCAACTTTACGTGCAGGAGGTCAAGCCTGTGGGACTCGGAGAACTGGCAATCAGATTCGAACGGCTGAAGAAGAAACTGAGAGGTGAAGGCCTTTTCGACAGCAAACACAAGAAACCTCTGCCAAAGTTCCCCGAAAGCATGGGCTTAGTGACGTCTCCCACTGGTGCCGCGGTGAGAGACATTATACGGGTCGCACGCCGAAGATTTCCCTCCTGTACGCTTATTCTCAATCCAGTGAGAGTCCAGGGAGCTGGAGCGGCAGAAGAGATAGCGAGAGCAATCGATGAATTCAACGAATATGGGAAAGTGGATCTGATTATCGTAGGAAGAGGAGGAGGAAGCATGGAGGACCTCTGGGCCTTCAACGAAGAAATCCTTGCGAGGGCGATATTCCGCTCGTTCATTCCGGTCATCTCGGCTGTGGGTCACGAGATAGATTTCACGATTTCTGACTTGACCGCTGACACGCGAGCGGCTACTCCCTCTGCCGCAGTTGAACAGGCCCTGCCTGATCGACATGAACTTATCTTCCAGATCAATTCTCTCACTCAAAGGCTGGGCGAGAACGTGATCAGTAAGATCGAGGGATGCCGAGAGAGACTCAGATCTGTCCAGCTTAGTTACGGATTTAGGCGCCCGCCGGATCTTCTCATCCAAAAACGCCAGGCTATAGATGAGCTGGAAAGGGCTCTGGAAGTGGCCTTGTCCCATTCCTCAGAGATGTGGAGGAGTCGCACGCAGTCACTCAACCTGAGGTTGGAATCCGTCAATCCTCACGCCGTCTTGGCACGGGGATACAGCATTTCGAGGAAATTGCCGGAGCGGAGGATTCTCAAAGATACGAAAGACCTTGAGATCGGTGATGAAGTCGAAATCCAGTTCTTAAGGGGGAAAGCTGGCGCGCAAATAAAGACCAAAGATCTATGATGGGCTAAAGATCCTTTCGCTCTTCCACCCGATATCTATATCCTTTCACAAAGACATCTTCGAAATCGTACACATCCGCGAAATCCTTCTTCTTATCGCGCGGGGTTTTTCCTAACAACCCCATTCTAATGAGGGTGAAGACTATGTCACCCCAGTCGTCAGTCTTGTGCACACCCCAAGATTCAAGAACTTGTTTCGCCATGGGTCCGTAGACGGAAAGAGCCAGTTCCTTTATTCCTTCTAGAAGTTCCCTCCCCGTGACGTGCCCCTGCTTTTCCAATTTCCTTTGGGTGTAATGAAGGGCGTTGAGGAGAAACCGGTAAGCTTCTCTCGTGTATCTCTTGTTTCTCTTCAACAGCCTATCGAGATCTCTCTCAAATTCTATCTCGTTACCCATCTCCTAATGCAATTGTACAAAAACCCTGTCGCCCACTACAACCCCATTCATCTCGAACCAACCCATGTTCATTTCCAGAGCGTAGAGGGCAAGGCCTTTCGATTTGTGAGGTGATTGCTCGAAGGGCTTCATATCTTGAATATCGACTATCATTCCTTGTTCATTGATAAATGCGATTGAAAGAGGAATCGAGGTATTGCGCATCCAGAAGGAGAGGGTATCTTCCATTTCAAATACGAATAGCATTCCTTCATTCCAGTCGAGTTCGCGACGAAACATCAATCCCCTTGTTCTCTCCTCCGGAGTGTCACTTATCTCAACCCTAACAGGGATTCCTCCTACCAATATGCCCTTTTTCGGTTCGACACGGGCTTCCTTACTGCACTGTAGTCCTAGGATTGCAAGAGAAAGGAGAAAGATGCGGGCGCTTCTCATCTGATCAACTCCACTCCCCTTGCTCCCTCAGTTATTCTTCCTATGGGAGAGTAATCCTCGTCCAGTCTCCTGAGCTCTTCTTTCAGCTCGGCGACATCTTCCGGCGATACGATGAGGATCATTCCTATCCCCATATTGAATGTACTGTACATCTCTTCCCAACTTATCTCCCCGACCCGTCTCAACCAATTGAAAACCGGAAGGGGCTCCCAGCTCTTCGTATCAACGATTGCTCTCAGGCCTTGAGGAAGGACACGTGGAATATTCTCTTCAAAACTGCCACCGGTGATATGTACGATTGCGTGGAGTCGGATTTTCTTCAACAGTGACTGCACAGTCTTGTGGTAGCATCGATGAATCTTGAGGAACTCCTGTGCCACTGTTGTCCCCACTTCTTCAACCCGATCATACACGCTCATTCCCGCGAGTTCAAACACGACCTTTCTCGCAAGTGAGTATCCATTCGTATGGAGCCCCGTCGAGCGAAGTCCTATGAGAGTATCTCCCGACTTGATCTGCGAGCCATCAACAACTCGCTTCTTATCGACGCTTCCAACGATAAAACCGACGAGATCATACTCACCCGGCTGGTAGACATCAGGCAATTCCGCAGTCTCGCCGCCTACGAGAGGAATCCCCACTTTCTTGCAGGCATTCGCGACTCCTTCCACAAGTTCCATCACAATGCCCTTCACAAGTGAGCTACCAGCAATGTAATCCATAAAAAAGAGAGGTTCAGCACCCTGGCAAAGAATGTCATTCACGCAGTGATTTACAATATCCTCTCCTATGGAATGGTGTTCATTGATCATTCTGGCTATCAGTATCTTCGTGCCAACTGAATCAGTACTTGAAACCAAGATAGGTCCGTCGTTCAGCTCGTAACCGGCGCCAAAAGCTCCTATGCTCCACAAGACCTTTTCATTCAATGTGCGGCGTGCTACTCTTTTTATTTCCGCCTTGATCTCTCTTGCAGCTTGAATGTCCACACCTGCGTCTCTGTATTTCATTCTTCTACCTCCTGTGCACGAGCAGCACTTCAAGAAACGTCAGACCTAACAGAATCCAGAGAATGGACTTGGTCAGTTCGTAGCTGTCGAATCCCATCTCTGCAACGACATCATCGGCTGACCAGATGTTGTGGTCTGGACCGAGCATGCTTTCCAATTGCTCAGCACTCAACTTGGCAGCCTGCGATTCCTCTGGATGTATGTTGACCGGAAAGAGAGCCAAGCACTGCCCATCAGCCTCGACGGTGTAGATACCAGGCTCATCAGTGTCAGCGAAGGTTATGACGATCTCTGCTCGCAGCGGTTTTGGTATTATCCTGATGCGCTCACCACCTGGCGTCACGCATGTCATGCTTCTGAAAGACTGAGGGATTCCCATCATGAATCTCTCACCTACTAAGACTGCTCTAGGAGACTCCTGTTTCTTCGCCAGGTAATAGAACAGCCTGTGAACAAGTGGAACGAAGATGGCTCTCTTTGTGATATCAGTGTGAGCGAGAGAGAATGCACATAGGATCCCCTTTTCTGGTGCGTCTATAATGGCAGGTTTGCCATTACTAAACCACCCAACAATCTGGTCTGGAAGAGTCTCCAGGGGCAGGTAGCTATAGAACCGACTGAGCGACAGGTCACCAAATCTCTTCTCTTTGAAGAGCGAGAATACCGGGTGAGTCAACTCCACTCTATTGACACTGATGAAGCTCGGTTGCACCATCTGAACTGGAGGATCTGCGTGAGTTTGGAAGTCGGAGAGAACGGTCATATTGTAGAAATCGACATCAATGCGATCTCCCAGGAAAATGCAGACCTTGCCACCATCTTCAAAGTATTGCTGGAGCATCTTCAATGCGCCAAACTCAATGCCCCTTACGTTACTCACGGCGATAACCTTGTATGCAAGTAGATCTCTTGTGAGCATCTTTTTGGGAGAGATGACTTCTACTGTGAAGGGAGTAAAGACCTCATCTTTTGGCCGCAGCGCTTTTTCCAGGTAAACTCCTTCACTCATGTCTTCCGCAATTATGAGGACCGGGATTTCGGTCGGAACCTGGAGCGTGAAGTACCTGATGTTGTCGAAAATGAAATCATCGTCTTCCATCAGTTTCACGTAGCCTGAGTGATAGCCCGGGCTGGTCACAGCGATCTCAAGAGCAAGAGTGATATCAGAGCTTGGTGGCAGCGTCACTTCATTCACTTGGACTTTCTCTTCATCAAGCCATACTCCAATCTGTTGATTCAACTCCAGCGGAGAATGATTGGTCAAAGTAATTCTCAATTTAGAAGAACCTCGTGGTGAAAAGAGTTCCTCGGTCATGACGTCTGTAATGCTAACGTTCTCAACTTCCCTACCTATATCGATCAGAACGACGTCGGTGAGATCTGACTTCTCTACTCCGCGGAAATTCACTGCCTGGAGGTCCGAAATGAGATATGCGATTCTGTTTAGCTTTGTTGAAGCCTCGAGATGAGATTTCACCCTGTCGAGAACGACCTTAAGATGCGCGACCTTATACGAGGTGCAGAGCTCCCTGATGTGATTCACGATTACAGGATAATTGCTGGACGCTCCCAGCTCTGCGTCTCCGGAAGTAGTGAGGACAAGGATTTCGTCTTTTTCATCGAAGTGTTGCAGAATCTCCAGAGCCTTTTCTTTGACTGCAAGAAAAACCTTACCGCCGTGAGCCGATACACTTGGAGAATCGTCAATGATGAGGCACGCACGTGTTGGAGCGTGAGTGAAGGTGCCATAGTCCACATTCACGACTGGTCTCGCGAGAAGAAGAAATATTGCTGCGCAGATGGCCATCCGAATTGCCAGAAGAAGGATTCTCTTCACTCTGAGCCACAAGTTCCTCCTCCGGTCAACCTCTCTCAGCAACTTAAGCGATGAAAAATCGACCCTGCTTTCTCGCCGCCTGCCTACGAGATGTATAAGGAGTGGAACGGCAGCAGAAACCGTTCCGATCAGCCACAACGGGTTGAGGAAACCCATCTAGAAATACCCCCTCATCTCCGCCTTCAATCTGTTGTCTGTATGAAAGCCTTTCTTCTCCCGTTCATACACGAGAGTAGAACTCGTCGAACCGTTTACCCAGTAATTAAGTATGTTGATCCACTCGTACGCCCATCCAGGTGGATCGGTAATCCTGAGAATCTGGGGAATCTCATCGCCTGAAGTCGAGAAGCACAACTTAAAGCTGCTCTCCAGACTACCCTTGAAAGGGACGTCGAATCTGGCGAGCGGCCTGGCAAAGATAGAATTCAATGGAATCCAACCCAGACGTCCATAGCCATTTGGCAAATGGACCTGTTTTCTTTCCATTCCCTGCAACAAAGAGAAGGTGAATGGCGGTAATCGGAAGATCTCTGTTCCCTCTATTCGCCTCTTCTTCTCTTCTCTGCGAACATATGTGCAGAAGCTATTCCTTTTGAATTCCTCAGTCCCCGAGATGAGAAGGTCGACTACACTTCCATCCACAGACAGACCGAGTGATCGTGCTTCTTCCCTCTCTTCTTCCGCTTCTTCACGACGTCTTGACCATCGGTGATTGAGTCTCAAATCGGCTCCTCTGATCGGAGATGAAATCTCGAGCGTGTTGTCCAGAAGTGCGCCTGCCTTCAGTCCTTCCTCGAAGTGAAGGATTTGATCACGGTTTCGAACTTCCCTGTCAGAGATCAACCGGGAGTACAGAGTGAATGTGTGGGTTGGCTGCACCCTGGACTGGAATTCGACCTTGAATCCCAAAATGGGTTCCGAACCCCCAGTCCAGAGCACCTCTCTCACGTAGTCGCCATCCTCGTAGGCATAATAATCACCCGTCTCGGGATCTCTTATATAGTCCCCTTCTCCCTCATTCACCCTGGTGTACGCAACCTCCTTTCTCTGTAGTCTCTTTGAAGTGAGGACCGAGTTCAGAGCGATTTCTACTTTTTTCTCTATGGGTGCAGAGGAGAGGGAGAGAGACGCCAGGGAGTAGTCAAGATCCTTTCCCCTCGATTCCATGTAGACTGTGCTGCGGCGGGTGTAGTTGAACTGAGCCCGCGTATGACCACCGTCCAGAGAAAGTATCAGGACGTCTCTAGATTCGTCTGAATCAGGCCTCCAATGGACGATCGAATCTTTGCACTCACGATATATCACTGTGTGTTCATATCGCCCGGAGAGAAGATGGAATTTCTCTAAATCAACCAGAAATTCATATTCCCTTGACCGGTCTCCACTCTGGACTTCTTCAGTATACGACAACGAAGGGCTCAGGTGCCACACTCTATGTCCAAACCCTAAGCCCCTTCTCCTCCTGCGCCACGCCTCTTCAGTGCCTCTGTAAAGAATGTTCTCGTAGTTGAGAAATGCATGCGAAGATCCCCCCGGATTCAATGTAGTCGAGAATTCCTGCCTCGACGAGTTGCCATCTGGACAGTGTAGATTGCCGACTGACACGCCCATCTCGAGCAGCGGAAGAGAATAGAGTGCTTCGATCTCTTCCACTCTATGTTCCGCCGGATTGGATTCCATATACCATTCCTCCATGTCAGTCGCACACGAAGAGAGACTAAATCCTCTTCCAACATTGCGTAGTCTGGTGGCGAAGGTGAGTTCTCCCGGGCCAATGGGTCTTTCCACAAGAGCACATTCGAAAGCACGGGCCTCAGAATGTCGTACCTCATCATCTGCTGAACGGATGTTCAAATCGGTTCTTGAAAACGCGTGCTCATACTCTATGGACAGATCAGGAATCGGGCAGTATGTCAGCTTCAAGTCGTACAGAGATTTGCCGTGTGGCAAAGGGAAATGTATTCGCGCCACATAGCTTCCCGCTTTCTCACCCACCCACTCGAATCCTCCTCTTCCCCGCTCATACACATAGTCTCCTTTACCTTCCCCAACGTGGGTGAAGTTCACCCTGTAATTCCCTGAGTTGCCACCCACAAATTGATAGTGACCATCGAGCAACACGTAGTCCCCCGCATTCTCTCCGACGAGTTCTCCACCGTCAATCCACAGTTCGGCCGTATCAGCTTCGACATCGGAAAGTCCCTGCCACACCTTATCTTCCGGAGACGCGTGCGAGGCGGCTTCCGGAGAATCTCGCTCGGCGAATAGGGACCCGACCAGCATCAGTCCGTTGTTGGGTAATCCGGCTGCAACTTTGGCTCCGTACACCCTTTTCTGAAATCGATCAGCGGAATACTCGAAATCGACGACTATTCGGCTCTCCGAGGTGATAAGTCGCCTCGGAGTGAATTCTATCATCCCCAGTTCGTAGTCTATCACATAATCCTTGACTTCGCCCCTTTCCAACAACTCGCCATCAAGATAGACTCTCTCGCTCCCGCTCACCAAATTGGAGCATCCAGTACCTTTCGAATTCCTGAGTTGATATGGACCCTGTTTGCCATCTTCGCCAGCAAAGGAATTTGTGTGGAAATGCCTTCTCGTGATGGCTCCCGCCGCCATAATATCGACTCCGCCCATGGAGATGCTACCGGTCACTCCCTCTAATCTCCGTTCCAACCGGCAGAATCGATTCTCATCGATGAGCAGTTCATAGTCACCAATTCTTCCCTTGAACTGATCGGTCTCCACCTCCATGTAGACATTGTCAAGCTCCTCGATGCTTCTCGTGCCTCCTGGATCCAGGTTCGAATCCTTGTCGGAGAGCACCCCGCTGACTGCAACACCTGAGATTTCTCCGGCCAGCCTCAGTTCGAGAGACTGATTGAGAGTGAGTTCATCTCTTGAGCCTACGCTCAATGAAAGGGTCTTCTTGCCCCCTATTTGCAGTCCCTTCCTCTCAGTCCCTACACTCAGATGAGTGTAGTTCTCCTGAGGAATGGTTTTGGGAGCAGGATGGATGACTCTCCTTCTATGGCAGTACTCGGGTTTCAAAGGGAAAGGAAGTATCTGATAATGAACCCTGATTCTCGCGCCCAGGGAATCTGGGACTTCTATGGTTCCACGGTTGTAGTCAATTCTGTATTGATTCGGATCTACGGCGATTTCAGACACCTCAATCGCTTCAGAATCGAGGAAGAGGAAGGAATCAGGCAGCGTGTATGATCTCACCCCTGCTTCCAGAACGAATTGCATCTCCTTTTCGACAAGGCTACAGTTTTTCTCAGTGTGGGCAAGCACAGGAAATATGACGAGCCACAGGCAGAGAAGTCCAGACATCTCTGTCTAGATACTACACGAACAGAGTGGAAGTGTCAAGCTGGAGCGAATCCTGGCCGTGCCGGTAATGTGTCTGTCGGCTGCCTCGAGTCCTCTATCCGCGCTCTTGACAGTGTCTGTGGCGAGTGTTAAATTGGGTCATGCCCTCGGATACTCCCCCCATACCTAAGTCTCTCAGCCTTACGGAAGTCTGCTACGAAATCTCCAAGATCCTGGTGAGTCTGTCTGACTGCGATACAGCGGTAATCGTTGTACAAGATGAACATGGCTGGCGCGAATATGTGCTTTCGAAGGACGGCAACTTCGGCAAGAGAAGAGTAAAGGTTGATCCTGAAAAGCGGCTCGAAGAGGTGGCACAGGGAGGCACGGTTGTGGAGTTGGAAGGTTCTGGGGGAGTAGTTGGATGGATCGTTCTTCCTGAATTCTCCGGAAAATCGCGAGCTCAAGAGTTTCTGGTGACGCTGAAGAAGGAACTTCCCAAATGGCTCGAACTGGTAAGGAAGTATAGAGAGGCAAGAAGACAGGCGGTAAAGGATGGTCTTACCGATCTCTTCAATTACAGACATTTCATGGAAGCTCTGCAGAGAGAGATCGAGAAGACAAAGAAGTTCTGTTCTCTTGTTGTGATGGATGTGGATGACTTCAAAAAGTACAACGATCACTTCGGACATCTACAGGGCTCGTCATTGTTGACGGAGATCGCGGTCATTCTGAGAAGATCCAGTAGTGCTGGAAGTCTTGTTGCCAAGTATGGTGGCGACGAGTTTGCAATCATTCTGCCGGAGACGTCCAAGGAGGAGTCTTTTCTCGTGGCCCAGGGCATACGACACAGAATCGAGAGGTGTAAGTTTTACGGCGAAGAGGAGAGTCAGCCGAATCAGGTCCTCACGGTGAGTGGAGGAGTCGCCACCTATCCTCTAGACGCGCGAGACGCCTTCGGGCTTTTCGATCAAGCAGACCGCGCGATGTATGAAGCCAAACGAAAAGGCAAGAACAGAATAATGTACTTGGATTAGACTCCTCCAGGAGGCTGTGCAGACTCGTTGGCAACTGCGTGCCAAAATACGCCATAAGGAGGCTGATATGAGCTATTCCGAGGAGATCATTCAAAAGGTATGGGAGAAGGCTGATGTGGCGCCAGGACATAACCCAGATATTATGCGAAAGGACGAATGTGAGGCGTGGATCTCACGACAGCATTATGGTATGCGTAGTTCGGAGTACGGGTGGGAGATCGACCGCATCAAACCGCTGTCCCGGGGCGGCACGGATGAACTCTCAAACCTCCGGGCTCTTCAATGGCAAAACAGAGCCACCAAGCGAGGTGATTCTATTGCCTGCCCGGTGACAGCTTTAGGTGGACACAATGTTCGGCTGAAGAAATGAGGCTCATCGCGGTCATGGCGCCTGGTGGAGGTGCCTGGACGCCTGACCACGCATATCTGACCGCTCGATCAATTGCCTCTTTCCGGAAGATCATCCCCACGGGCGTTGCCGATTCTCTCATGCCTTTGTCTCTAAGAGGTGGCGAAGAGTTGACTTCGTATTCCTTCCATAGTAGGATTCAGTGAGCTGTAGCTGGATGCCTTACGTAGGATACGGCGAAGATTCTAATGATTGTACGCAGGTTCCGGAAGATTCTCGTTGCATGGTCTCTCATCAACGTCCCGCTCGCCGCATATCTTCTCTTCTCCTTTTTTGCACGAGTGGAAGATCTATTTCCCTCCTTTTTTGCTCCCACAGACAGCGATCTTTTCTTCCAATTCGTGTGTGCATCATCCATATTTCTCTTCCTCGTTCTTCTCCTGCTCAGACACAGAATTGAACGAACTCTGCTGCTGATGCGCGATACTCTGAGGAAAGTCGACAGTGCTGTACCCGAAGACTATCGGTTTCCTTGCAGTCCCGATGCACTGGGCTGGTTCCTCATTGCAATAGTCGCTGTATTCGGCTTCTATATGGTGTTTCTATCGTTCACCGACGTGAATGCCTATTCAAAGCTGATCTGGGAAGACGGGTTGGTCGAGCGTGGATCATTTGTGGTGTGGTGTATTGCCGCGCTCATGACTTCTGCCAGTTTTCTCTGCGGAAAGAGGAGCAGAATCAGCGTGTACGTCTATCTGGCGCTCGTACTCTTCTTCATCATCTGCGCTGGAGAGGAGATGAGTTGGGGCCAGCAGCTCTTCCGATTCGAGACCCCTGAGATTCTTCGTGCAATCAACAAGCAGAATGAGACTACCCTGCACAACATTGGGTCTATCAGTATTTTCAGCAACGGCTTTTTTCTACTCACATTGATTTTCTTCTTGCTCGTGCCCTTTTCCGTAAGAAGACACCGAAGTCTGCAAAAATACATCGGCTATTCGGGCCTTCCAATGTCCGAACTAACCACAAGCTATGTCTATCTGGTATCCTTGGGTGTGTGGGTCGTTATAGGGGTCAGGTTCGGCACCTTAGGTTTTCATCCATTTAGTGTGTGGGGGTACTATGGGCAGCTCGATGACGAAGTCTTTGAACTCCTTGCTGCGTATTCATTCTTCGCTTTCGCCCTCTTAGACTTCAGATTCAAACTGAGGCGTCGACCGGGCCAATGACTGAGTCGTGGCGACTGATCGCTTCTCAGTGAGTGCAGTAGTATCAACATGTGGCGCATGCAGAATGATTGAGAAAGAGTTGGAAGAGTCCTGGACTGACGAATTCTCTCGCTGGTTGGGTGAAATCGCTTAAGGACACGGGCGACGAGGGATCACGCGAAAGAACCAAGGACATCTCGATAGACGAGCGGCAGTCATTTGGACGATAGATGCTGTAAATCGCGTGGATGCACTTCTTGACATTTCAGGCGCGTGGAGATAATGGTGTGCCGTGCTTGTCAGTGCTCGGTCGAATGTGGAGACGATGAAGGCCCATGCGGAAACGAAAGACTTCTGAGGAGACAGGAAGAGAGGTTGTCGCCAACCTATTGTTACTGTGGGGCTGGCTTCCACAAAGGTATATGGAGTGAAGCTCTTCAGGAACCGTAGTACATCAAAGTCTTAAAGACAATCAGTGAATATAACTCATGGCAATCGGCAGTTCACCTTCCTGGCAGGAAATAGCACTCCCAACGATGTCTTTCAGTGCTTCGAAGAAGCAGGGAAAGGAGCGGCGAATAGTGCTGCGTATCCTGCCTTGCTGGCTGCCATTTTTCGGAACGACTCGATGTGCAGGCCGGGACGGTTTTGAAAGGCTACAGTGGACTCCTGGCTATTCCTTGGATTCCGCAGTCAGATTTGCGATCTCCTTCCAGATTTGGAGCGCCGCTTTCTCTTTTCCCTCTGCCTTTCTCAGTCGCAGCACCGCCTCCTGACGCATTTCTGCTGACCAGTCATGACGGGTTTTCATATCAAATTCGTAGACGGCAACCTCCTCTGCGGGCTTCAGTAACTCCGATTCTTCACGGTACAACTTCGCCAACTCAAGGATTTTTCCAGTCAACAGGGGGAAGTCGCCCGCGATTCTCTCCAGGTATTGTGCAGCGACCATTCTATCGTCGATCAGGCGCTCATAGGTCCAGGCATTGGCGGTAGATACCATAGCGCATTTCTCCCCGTCCATTGCCGACAAGTCCTCGTTCTCCAGGCTCTCTGTCCAGGTGTCGAAGGCCGCAAGACCGGAGGCATACTCACCGTACTCCGGAGTAGTCAAGTTCTCTAATGCAATCAGGAATGATCTCTTGTAGTTGTCGGCATCCGAGGGCATTTCCTTCTTCCCGTCAAGAAAGCAGACGGCCCAGGGGAATTTCTCCGCAACATCGTAGCCTTCTCTTCGGTCAAAATAGGTGCGACACAGGAGCTGCTGGCCTCCTGCCTGGTACCCCGTGATTATCCCCCACTCCGGAATTCTGATGAGGTCGATTGCTATAACTGGGATACCCCGATCAATGCTCGCCATTATTTCATTCCTCAATCTGCTGTGTCCAAGCGTGTCGCCTTCAGACACGGATTCGAAGTGATGTTCAAGCCCGAGTGCATGAAGTGCCTGTTCTCCTGCGTTGTAACCGCATGTTGGATCAGGAGAGCTTGGACACCAACCCCTGTAGAAGTGAAGGCGAAATGCAGCACCAGACACACCGTAGATATATACGTAGTCTCTATCAACGCCAAGGTGATTGGCAAGCGCTTCGACCGCAGCGAGGAACGAATTGGATTTTCCCGTTGACCAGTCCAGTTTCGGAATGCCTCCGATTACGACTGCGTCTTCCGCATATTCGAGTTCATCAAGTACTTCTTTCAAGTAGACGCCCATCTCGCCAGCAGGAAGCCTAAGGGTTATCCTCTTCCCGTTCCTTGCGACAACGACATCTACAGAGTCGCTCGTAACCAGCCTCTTAAGCTCAGCTACATCATTCATAGAGTAGACAGCCACTCCATTGTATTGAAGAAGCACGTCGCCTTGCTCAATGCCTGCTGCATAGGCTGGCGATTCAGAGATGACGTCCTGAACTACAAGCTGAGCTGGTTCGAGTGTCTCGCCTGAACGACCGGTTTCAACCCATATCAACAGCCCAACAACCAGCAAAATTGCATAGATTTCTATTTTCATCCTTCCTCCTCTCAGAAAAGCGACATGTCGTTCTTCTGATACGACAGCCAT
>SMTZ1_10008997_pt1 | contig 13404 bp, 8 predicted proteins | sample DeeMarSWOR136_30_FD_25667 | JGI IMG/M metagenome (IMG submission 25667) | reverse complement strand
ACATAAGTGTAGCCAAAACCACATATTTTATCGTACAAATAAAGCGGTGGGCTTGATAAATCAAGCCCCTACAGAAGAAAAACCATACAAAAAATGGGGCCTGTCGTTCTTGCTCAATAATTCGATAACACTTTCATAATGTCATTGCGAGCGGAGCGAAGCAATCTCATAGAGTAGGATGAAGTCACCTCATAAAAAAAGGTTGAGGTTGCCGCGTCGCTACGCTCCTCGCAATGACATATCTTGTGAGATTGCCACGCTCCCTTCGGTCGCTCGCAATGACACTTTTATCTTCTATATCATTACAGAAAGTATTACCTAATTACTGAGCATAAAGGCCTGTCCCCTTTTTTACTGTCCCCTTTTTTCTTTTATCTTTAGAGCAGCAGCAAGAGGAGAGGAACCTGCCTCCTCGGCTAAGTTTCTTATTAGCTCCATATAGACGAGGATCGCTTGGACCATCTCTTTTTCTGAGACAAGAATAAAGTCAGTCAAAAAATCCTGGAGGATTCCCTGGGTAAATTCATACCCTACTTGGGTGGCCAATCCTTCAGCGGCGGTTTCCATTTTATCCTTGACAATCTTCCTCGCCTTCCAGGAAAGATAGGCGGCAGGAGCTTTCTCTGCTTGAACAGCTATAACCTGAACCTTTGGATTCACTGCTTCTTTGACAATACAGCATCCAGAAGCACCGCTTCCCCCTCCTACGGGAACGATGATTGTATCCAGAGAAGGACACTCTTCAAGAATCTCCAGGACATAAGTGCCTACTCCTGCAATTAAATAGGGCTCGTTGGCTGGATGAATAAAGCGAGCCCGCTTTTCTCCTGCCAGTTTTTCTGCATAATCTTTTGATTCATCAAAAATTCGCCCAAAGAAAATAATGTTCGCCCCAAGGCTCTTCACAGCTTTCACTTTTGTCGGGTTCGATTTTTCGGGCATCACAATCGTCGCAGGAACGCCAAAAAGACTGGATGCATAAGCTATGGAAAGCGCATGATTTCCGGTTGAGGCAGTCACCACTCCCCTTTCTTTTTGTTCACGCGTTAAATGCCAGATGAGGTTAATTCCTCCTCTAACTTTAAAAGCACAGGTGGGCATATAATTTTCATGTTTAATATATACTTTAGCATCCAGAAGCTGGTTCAATTGAGGGTAAGAATAAAGAGGCGTGCAGAATAGGTAATTTTTTATAATACTTCTTGCTTCCAGAACATCCTTGAACGTGGGCCTTTCCATTTTCATCATCACAGCTTCATCCTTTAGTCATTGCGAGGAACAAAGAAGATTCCTTCGCTTTGCTCGGAACAGGCTGCGCAATCTCAAATAATGAGATAAAGTCATAATATAAATAATAATATGCTCTTATCTTATGAGATTGCCGCGTCGCTATGCTCCTCGAAATGACAATTTATTGTATGTCTTTTTTTATTTTTTCAGGAAATTGACCAGGTGCTTTTTGTTGGGGAAAAGAGCTGGCGTGCCTCCGGTATGAAAGAAAACAATCTTATCTTCTTTTTTAAAACGGCCTTTCTTGATAAGGTCAATAAGAGCGGCCATGGCTTTGCCCGTGTAAACAGGATCGAGGAAAATACCTTCTTTGATGGCGACAAAGCGAAGGGCATCCGAGACTTCTTTGTTTAAAATTCCATAGCCTTCTTTTATATACTCATCAAAAATAATTATGTCTTCTTTTTCTATAGCGAGTTCCAAGCTTAAAGCCTTTGCCGTATCCTGGGCAATAGTCAAAACCTCTTTTCCGTAGGATTCTTTATCCTCCGAAACACTGATGCCTAAAACCTTCGTGTCTTCTTTTAGAGCTTTGGCACCAACAGCCAGGCCGCCTTGAGTCCCTCCTGAGCCTGAGGCGTGAAGGACATAATTGATTTCAAGCCCCTGTTTCCCAGCCTGCTCCAGCAGCTCAACAAAAGCATTGACATAGCTAATAGCACCCAGAGGCTTTTCCATCGAGCCGCCGACCATTGAACCGCCGATCGGAGCTACATAAGGTGTGTGCCCCCATTCTTTTACCTCTTTCTCTACTGCTTCGACTATCTCAAGAATATCCTCCATCCTTACCGCTTTTCCTTTTTCGGCTTCCTTTATTATGACGTCTGCGTCCAGGATATAATCAAGGAGAAGATTCCCGTCATATTCTTCGGGAAGGTCATATGTTTTAAACAAAAGAAGGATGGGCCTTATGCCAAATTTTCGGGCTGCGGCCGCAGTCTGAAGGCACCAGTTCGATTGCAAGCTTGCCCAGGTGATAATGGCATCCGCTTTCTTACTTAAAACATCCTGGATGATAAATTCCAGCTTGCGGGATTTATTTCCTCCAAAAGCGAGCCCGGTCAGGTCATCTCGTTTTATATAGATTTCAGGCCCGTCGAGTTCTTGAGAAAGATTTACCATTTTTTGCAAGGGTGTGGGCAAATGAATCAAATTTTTCTTCGGAAAATTTTCAATTCTCTTTTTTATCTCATTTATGGAAAAAGCTGCCATCTCCTGCCTCTTAATGATAAATCTTATATCAGAAATAGGAGTTTAAATCAAAGTATTGGTCAACGTAGATTCACCGCTCCCGATCGATTAGAATCTTATGTTGTACTTATTTCTTGATTGCTACATCGACAATATTCCAGGTAAAGTAAGCGTTTGATTTATTGAGCTCATTGATTTAATAAAAACGGTGGGCTTGATGAATCAAGCCCCTACATAAGATACATCAAACACCTGCTAAAGATACATCACGCGCCTATAAAAGATAAATCAAGCCCCTACATTAAACAAATAAACATCTGCATAAGATATATCAAGCACATATAAAAAACGGGGCCTGGCCCCATTTTTACAAGATAAATCAAGCCTTTTGCTTTTCCAGCAATCCAACCACGAATTCTATCCCCGTAGAAATAAAAAATGGGGATGGCAATCAGGATAAAGATTGTCGAGCTTATGAGTCCACCAACAGCCGAAAGAGCCAGGGATGACCAGATCTGCCTTTTTCCTTCTTCCACCTGGATCAAAACCATGGGGAACATCCCTAAAACGGTTGTGACTGTCGTGAGAAAAATGGGCCTGACTCTTTCTCTTGCGAATTGTTGACCACTATCCCTCCCAGCAGAATAACACCTATATAAGCTGAGGAATCAAACGGAAAGTCAGCGATAACAAATGCCACGAAAACTCCGATCAAGGCCAGGGGCACAGCTAAAAGGATGAAAAAAGGATGGATAAACGATTCATAAAGAGAAGCTAGAATCATGTAGATGAATATAAGAGAAAAGATTATGGCAAATTTTATCTGCCCTTTCTCTTCTTCGGTCCATCGCCATGTCTCCTCTAAAGTGGCGGAGAAACCCGGGGGTAAATCTAATTTTTCAAAAACAGACTCTTTATATTTCTGAGCAGCTTTACTAGGTCCTCTGAACTCCCACATTATTGTCTGCTGGAACTGCTGGTTTTCCCTGTCGATGGAGCCAGCAACAGGTCTTTCTTCAAGTGTTGAAATATCCGCCAGTCTCAAATATTCGCCTCCTTGAGTTCTGATAAGGGAATCTTGAAGAGACTTGAGGTCCATCTCATCTGCTTCGGGAAATTTTATGGAGAGCTCCATCTCTTTTCCACCTATCTTTATCATCTGCCGAGAAGAAATCCTTCCCCTTATAAGTGATGCGAGGTGATAGTAGAGGTAGGGAAGATTGATATCATACTTTCTTAAGGCCTCTTTATCTATTTTTAAAACATAGGCAAAGGTTTCGAGCCTCCAGCCCCACCTGCTGGAGACAGTTATTACTTCTTTAATTCGCGGATTTGCTTTCAGCGTTTTTTCTAGCGCTGAAGTTATCTCCCTTAATTTTTTCATATTATAGCCATAAAATTTTATCCTCGAATCATAATAAGTAAAGGTTCCATAGGAAGAAGAATAGTACTGCGGATCAAACCCCATAACATAGACACTTATCCCGGCAAAATTTGTGGCAAGCTGAATTATTTCTTCTTTCAAAGCATAAGGACGGTGAGAATACTCTATATGAGGAGGAAAGGTTATGAGGAGGTATCCATATTCTTGAAAAACCCTGGCTTCCATTTTTTTCTCATACTGACCTTCTAAGACCTTGTCTTCAAATTTTCTAACAATAGCATCTGTCCTTTCTATGGGTGTTCCAGGAGGCGTTTGGATACTGACCCTAAGCACTTGCTCTGAAAACCATGGAAAAAAATATCCTAAAGTAACTTCATCCTTGAACCACTTATAGCTACCAATAAAGAGAAAAACTATGATAATAATGATTTCTACAGGATGGCGAAGAAAAAATCTTAATGATTTCTCGTAGGTGTTTCGGATCCGCTCTTTTCTTTTCTTTCTTCTCTTTTTCAGCAATTTAGGACTCAGGGCTGGAATAAGAGAAAAAGAAACAAGCAAGGAAGCTGCAAGTGCAGAAGAAATAACTATGGCTAAAGGTAGATAATAGATTTTCAGCCGGCCTTGAAAATAGGCAAAAGAAAAGAAGACACTCATCGTTGTCAAAGTTGCAGCAAGGACAGGCAGGAATACTTCCTTTGAACCTTTAATTGCAGATTGAACAGGAGAAAATCCTTTTTCTCTATACCGCAGGACATTCTCAAAAACAACAATGGAGTTGTCTACAAAAAGACCAAAGCCCAAAGCCAATCCTCCCAGTGTCAGCGTGTTAAGAGTTATCTTCAGAAAGTAAATAAGATTAAAAGTTATCAAGACAGAAAAAGCGATGGAAGAAAGAATAAGAAGAGAGGGCTTAAAATTTCTTAAGATTAAAAATATAGATATAAAAATCACCGAAAGGATAATTCCCACTAACAAATAAAGATGCTTCAGATCTCGCTCGATTTTTTCGCTTTCGTCATTTACCACTCTGAAAACCAGGTTTTGAGGCAATTCTCTTTTTATTTCTTCCAGTTTTGTTTTGACCCTTTTGGCCACTTTCAAGGTACTTGTTGCTGGTTCTTTCAAGATGGTTAAATCGATTGTAGGCTGGCCGTTTATCCTGAATATATAGTATATCTCACCGTAGGAAGGGACTGCTTGAGCCACATCCTTTAATTTAATCGGGTTCTCGCCTGAGTAAGCGATTATTGTCTCCCCTAATTCCCTGGTCCCTCTAATTGAGTTGGAAATTTTAAAGGTGTACTCCTGGCTCCCTCTTTTTATCTTGCCTACCGGAAAGGTCTGATTGGCTCTCACTAAAGCACCATAGACCTGATAAGGAGACAAATTGAGAGCTTTAAGCCTTTCTCTATCCAGGATGACTTTAATCTCAGGATCAGATCCTCCCCTTACTTCAACTCCGGCTACTCCCTTTATAGAGCCAATCCCGAACTCTATCTTCTCCTTAACCAGCTCTCTCAGTTTATGGAGGGAGTAATCTCCTGAAATGGAGTATTTGAGGAAATCTTCAGTTCGGAAATCTTCAGGAACATAGGGTATAACCTGCGGGGGTCTTGCTCCGTAGGGAAGTTCATCTTTTATCCTGGAAATCTCTTCTCGAAGAGCAAGGGTGGCAAATTCCATGTTGCTTTTAGGATCAAACTCCAGGGTGATCTGCGAACGACCAATCCTGGAAGTAGAGGTGATCTTTGTTACTCCTTTAATCCTGGAGGCAACTTCCTCCAGCGGAGAAGTAACTTGAGTCTGAATAATCTCAGGAGGAACATCACTCCAAGATGTATCTATGGTTAATCTTGGATACTCTTCTTTTGGTGCTAACTCAAAAGGAATATTGAGGAAAGAATAGATTCCCAAGAAAAAGACAGCCAGAAATATCATGGCTGTGGCGATGGGGCGCTCAACAAATATCTTCATTTTTTAGATAAAGATTTCCTTTTCTCGGCAAGTTCGTAGGCTATGGGAATAAGGATTAAGGTCAGGAAAGTGGCCAGGATAAGTCCCCCTATGACAGAGATGGCTAAAGGCTGCTGAAGCTCCGCACCTCTTCCTAATCCCAAAGACATGGGAAAAAGTCCGAAAGCGGTCGTAACTGTTGTCATCAATATTGGTCTCAATCTCACCCGGCTCGCCTCCATAATTGCTTCCCTGGAGCTTAATCCTTTTTTTCTAAGCTGGTTTGTGTAATCTATTTTTACGATAGCATCATTGACCACTATCCCGGCTAAAACTACCATCCCGATCACAGAGATAACGTTTAGAGTTTGACCTGTTAAAAATAAAGCCCAGATAGCACCTGTAAGGCCCATGGGCAGAGTGAACAAAATCAAGAAAGGATGAAGCAGGGATTCAAATTGAGCAGCCATGATCATATAAACTAAAAGCACCGCCAGGGAAAAAGCAAAAATAAGGCTTCTGAAGGATTGGTTCATCTCTTCCTGCTCCCCGCTGAAGACAACCCTGTAACCAAAAGGCAGAGAAAGTTCATCGATTTTAGCTTGAATCCTGGGGACAACCTGGCTTATCTTTGCGCCTCGAAGATTAGCTGTTATAATCACTTCCCTCTGTTGATTTTCTCTCCGGACCTCCTTAGGACCCTTGGCCATCTCATAAGAAACCAGCTCTCTTAAAGGAATAAGGGATCCTCTGTATTGAATCTGTTCATCCAGAAGGGATTCGATGTTGTCCCTTGTTGCTTCTTCCATTCGAACCAAAATGTCATACTTTTTTTCCAGCTCTTTAAATTGAGTGGCCACTTTTCCTCGAACAGCATCAACAAGAAATCCGCCAATTGCTTGGGGTGTTATGTTATATTTTTCCAGTGCATCTTTCCTTATTGTTATTAAAAATTCAGGTTTTCCTTCTCCTATATTTGTGTTTAAGTCAGCGATCCCCTTGATATCCTTCAATTTCTCGACAAGCTCCTCAGCTATAATTTTTAGCCTGATGAGATCATCTCCTTTGACTTTCAGACCAACTTCGGCTGTGGAAAAAGCAAGGAATTGAGCAAGAGTGGATTGTTCTTTGACGATGGAATAATTGAGATCCGGAAACTCTTCGAGTCTTGCTCTCAAAGCCTCGATCGTGCTATCCACTTGTGGTGATTTCTGAACTTCAACATGAATTTGAACTGAATTCAGAGAAATATCGGGATTGAGACCCTCCATACCACTGACAATACCTATTTGGGAAAAGCTCTCTTTTACAAATTCACTTTTCCCCAGCCATCGCTCGAGCGAAGAAACGACACCAACAGTTTGCTCCAGGGAGTAATCAACTGGGGTTTTTAGATTCAATTCAAAGGAAGCAGCCTCGGGCTTGGGCATGAGCTCCCTCGGAATCTGAGTAGCGAGAAAAAAAGTTAGGATCAAAAAAGCAAGAGCTCCAACAAGCACTTTTCCTTTATTATCCAAACACCAGGAGAGAGTTTCATGGTAGCGGGAAGCAAATTTTTGATAGACAAAATTGAATCCTTTAAAGATGGCCCTGAAAACAAGCTTAAAGGGAAGACTGATGTAATGGAAAACCAGAAGCAAGAGCTGGAAGAGAAAGCTTGAAATAAAATTTAGAACCAGGTAAATACCCTTGAACACATAATAAAAAAGCCATTTAATGCCCTTGTAAGGATATAATAAATAGCTGAACTTTGATTTTTTCTTTGGGTTTATCTCCTTTTCCTCTTTGGTTTTTTCTCCTGGATCAACCTCCTTTTTCCCCATCTCAAACTTGCGTGAGGCGAACACAGGAAGAAGGGTCAGAGAAACGACAAGAGAGGAAAGAAGGGCAAATGTCACTGTAAAAGCCTGATCTTTAAACAACTGGCCGGCCACTCCACGTACATAGATAACAGGTAGGAAAACTGAGATTGTGGTTAAGGTTGAGGCTGTAACAGCCATTCCTACTTCTTTTGTACCTATAAAAGCGGCATCAAGAAGATTTTTACCGAGGCCTTTATGCCTGAAAATACTCTCTGAAACAACTATGGAATTATCGACAAGCATCCCAACTCCAAGCGCTAGCCCCCCCAAGGACATTATATTCAAGGTGATATCTCTGAAGTAAAGAAGATTAAAGGTTGCAATTATGGAAATGGGAATAACAACGGCAATAATGATTGGAGTTTTCAAGTCCTGGAGGAAGATTAACAAAACTAAAAAAGCCAGGATCCCACCGAAAATGATGGACCTTAGGACTGATGAGATTGCCTCTTCGATATATCTTGCCTGTTCAGAGACAACAATGATTTTTGTTCCTGGATTTTCCTTTCTTATATCTTCAAGTACTTCATGGGTTGTCCTTGTCACTTTTACTGTATTGGCTCCTGACTCTTTCCTGACCAGGACTCCAATACTCTCCTTCTCATTGAGTTTGGTTATACCTTGCCTTTCTTTAATGGAGTCTTGGATCTGAGCTACATCTTTAAGCCGGATAACTCCTCTTTCCTCTGTCGTCTTAAGGCTTATTTCTCCTATCTCGCTCAACACCTCAAACTCCCCCACAACTCGAAGGGCATACTTGAATCGGCCTTTTCTTATTGTTCCTCCCTGAAGGTTTTGATTATACTCATCTATTCTTCGGGCAATCTGATCTATGGTTAGGCCATAGAGTGAGATAAGCCTGGGATCAACTTCTACCTGAATCTCTCTTTCCACTCCTCCAACTATCTCAGCCGAGCCTATTCCTTCTATCTGTTCCAGGCGAGGTTTTATCAGCTCCTCAGAGAATTCTTTAAGCTCCAGAAGAGATCTGTCTCCAGAAATGGCTAAAACCATGATGGGTTTACTCTGAGGATCTAAATGAATGATTACAGGATCTTCAGCCTGTTCAGGGATTGGAGCACCATCAAGTTTTTCTCTGGTGTGCAGTGTGGCAAAATCCATATCCGTACCCCAGGAAAACTCGAGCGTCATGAAGGACTGACCTTCTTTGGATACGGATTCCACGCGGCGCAACCCGGGGATTCTGCTTACAGCAGCTTCCAGAGGCAAAGTCACAAATGTTTCTATCTCTTCCGGGGCAACTCCAGGATATTCAGTCACAACAGAGAGGCGGGGGTAACTTATATCAGGCAGCAGGTCTACACTCAGCTCACTCAAGGAAACAAAGCCGAGAAGGACGATGCCCAGAAAAAACATGTAAGTAGTAACAGGCCTTTTGATGGTGAGTTGAGTTAATTTCATCTCTTTTTTAAGCTATATTAAAATAATTCTATCAAATTTCTCTAAGCTTAACCAACTAAATAGACTGAAAAATTTAGACAAAATTATCACATTTAAGATTATTATTGATTCATCAAATAATTATTGATTTGAAAATTATAATTGTTTCGAAAATTCCCCTCCCCCAGAATTTCCAAAATAAAATCTTCGGTATTCTCAGGAATTTTTTTTTAATCACCCCCTTGCTATATTTAGATGATAAGGCTCATTGATTAATAGATCGCAGGCATCTCCATCATCAGGAAATACCGATAATTCTTCATTGCTCAAATCTAATGAAAAATCGCTGAAAAAAGAAATTTTATTCTGCTGATCTGGAATTTAAACACTCTCTAATCATATTCCTAATCAGTTTTTCGGGTTTTCCTTTTTTCTTGCTGCAAGATATTGAACAAGACCAAACTTTGTTCCCTTCTTGGACTGCTATCATCTCAACAGTCAAGGCAATATCGCAAATATATACTTTATCTGTCATTACAAGAGTTACGTCTTCTGTTATTATGGGAATAATATTATCTTTCTTTTTAATCTCATATTTATCCGTTGCACCCTTAATTACAGCTGATATGTTTAATTTTTTGCCTACATTATTCAATACCTCAGGATCTGATAAATCCTCACTCGAAAATCCCAACTCTTCCAAAACAGAATTAAATTCATCCTTGCTGACAATATCATATCCTTGCTTGCTAAATTCATCTTCAAATATATCAGTGATATTCTTCCGCTTTTTTACTTGAGGATTAGGAGTAAATTCCACAATAGCAAGTCTCTGGTAAAGATCATAATCAACATCTGGTTGAGAAAAGACTTTCTCCAGAATAATAGGACGCTTTGGAGCACAGACAACAAGGAATATAATTAAAAATATCAACAGACAAACTAGAATTAAAATTTTAATTTTGGGATTCATTCGCTTTCCCCTTTAAATAGATTATTCATTTCCCTTGCTAATTTGGCAGCAAAAAATGTGCCAATAATGATTAGGAGCTTAATCAAGATGTTTGGACGTTTTTTGTTCTAAATTTATGACAAATGGATCATTTAAGGACATTAAATTAGGACTGTATCTTTTGGAAGGACAGAAGTTTGGTATGGCAAAAGGCTTAAATTAATTAAATTTTCACCTAAAAATCATAACTCTTGAATTTGAGATTTTTGGCTTCAAGGTTAATGCCGAGAATTCTCTCCAGTTTTGCAACCGAGATTTTATAGTCAATAATTGCTCCTATCTCACCAGTTCTGGCCTGAACCAATCTCTCCTGATACTGAAAAAGCCAATCACTGCTGGTTAATCCAAGTCTGTACCTCTCTTCTTCAGCTTCTAATTTTCTTTCCATGAGTTGCCTGTATCTAACAGAGGCATCCAGGCTCTTTTCATTGTTCTTCAGTTCTTTAAATATCTCCACAATTTCATAATAGATAGATTTTTTTCCTCTTTCATTCTCTAATAATTTCTGATCTTTTTCCGTTCTGGCTCGAGCCAAACTGGCGCGGGAGAGAAAATTCCCAAAAGGGATATTTAAGTCCAGTCTAATTTGCCAATTATCATACTTCCATTTAAAAACATCCTCTAGAGAATCCCCCCTGCTTCCTTCGATAGTGTCAATCACTTGACCTGTTAGAGGATTATCATTCAGGTAAACATACCTTAGACCTGATTGCCCTGGATACCACAATTGGAATCGAAGGTCGAGCTGAGGAAGAAGCTGATTTTTAAAATAACTCACATCGATACTGCTGTTTTCAATCTCTATCTGTTTACTTGCCAATTCTGGCCTTTCTTCAAGTGCTATCTTCAGGGCTTCGTCAAAGGTTATTTCTTTTTTGGCAACAGCAGGCTTATCAGCGGGCAGGATAGATTTGAGCATGCCAATTTCCTCACGAGGAAGATTAATGATCTTTCTCAGCCTTTCTTCAAGCATATCCACCTGTGATTTTATAGCCAGAACACTGCTTTCCCCGCTTGCTACATCGGTTTCTGAGCTTAAAACATCTATCGCGGTTTTTGTCCCGATTCTGGCTGCTTCTCTAGTTTTCTCCAATCGCTCCCTGCTTTTCGCTAAGGAATATTCCCTCACTTTGAGGTTTTCGACGGCACTAACCAGGCCCCAGTATGCCTCCTCCACCTCATAAATCTTCTGAATGACTGTCGACTTCAGCCTGTAAACAGAAATATCTCTTTGATTCTTTGCCTTTTTTATGTCCCTTCTGTTTATTTTAGGTCCGAAGTTTTTTAGAAGAGGTTGAGTAAAATCAAGCCTTAACGTGCTGTAGTATGCTGGATCCACAAGAGGATAATTTCGCGTGGTATCTGTCATAGAATTTGAAAGAGAAAGCGTAAGTGCACCACCAGTTATAATATCCTGGAATAAACTCACCGAGTACTGGTCAGATTTGCTATTTATGGTTGCTCCTTCAATCCCCCAAGTTCCCAACGAATATGTATTTTGATTAAGGTAGCCGAAACTCAATCGAGGCAGGAATTTTTCTCTGTATTCGCGGATAGTGAATTCAGATATCTCGGGTGTAAAAGCTTCTACTAAAATATCAAAATTGTTTTCCAGGGCTTTAATCAAGCAATCATTCAGAGTCAGGCGTACCTGGTCAGGCCTTTGTTGCTGGGCAAAAGGGAAAGCAAAGCATAATAACGTGAGCCCTGCAGTGAAAATTAATCTTTTCATCCTTCTCCTCCTCAATACATGATTATTTATTATAGGCTTTTAGAAAGATTTTTCCATCTCTCCTTTTCTCTATAAACGAATAACGAATTTGAAACGTATCATATTAAGGTATAATATAAAAAATATAGCTCAAATCGGATATGGAGAAGAATATAACACTGAAGAAATTTCTTATCTTTTTTTTGCTTATTCTCCTTTCTTTCTGTGCTCCAAAGAAAAAAATCGAGATTTCACCGCAAGTTGTTGAATACCAGAACAAAGTAAAAGAGGCTGACACCCTCTTTAAAATAGGAAGCTATACCTGCTTAAAAGAAGCGTTCCAGATTTATCATAACCTTCTATCCGAACCGCATTCTCAAGAACAAACAAAAGAAAAACTCACCAAAACAGGACTTCTTCTGACCCTCAGAGAAAAAGAACTGGGTGTTCTAAAAAACAAATATCTCGAGCAGCCTTCTGATATAATCAAAGCTTCTCCTTCCTTACCCGAATTTTCACTTTATCTTGAAATTGTCAATTCAATCCCAAAGGAGACTAAAGGTGCTACTCAAGATGAAAAAGAAGATATTTCTAGAGTCTTTGCAACCTGGGATAAACTGAAAAAGAATATCGATACATGGAACGAGCAGCTTAAGGAAAAATCAGAAACTGATGAATTCGTTGCCTATCTTTATATTTCATTAAATCGTAGTCTTCCCTTCCATATTAAAACTAAAGATAAACCAGATTTTTCCCGTTTTTTGGAAGTATTCCCTGATTCTTCCTTGATTCAATACATTCTCTCTCTCTATCCAAAAGAGAATCAAAAAAACTTGGAGGAGCTCGTCCAGAAAGAGCCTCGATTTCATGAAGTCTATTTTTTCTTAGGTGAAATAGCCCTAAGGCGCCAGCAATTGATTACTGCTGAGAGGAACTTCTTAAAAGCCTATGAACAAATTCCAGAATCATCCTCCACTGTTATTTCTCTGGCAAGTATTTACTTTGGCTTCGAAGAACTTGAAAAAAGTCTCGAATTTCATGAAGAAGCTTTAAGGATGGCTCCAGCCTACAGGGCAGCTCTCCTGGGAAAAGCTCTTTGCCTGGGCTATTTAGGGAAAAATGATGGAGAATCTAGATGAAGCCTGGGAAAATATTGAAAAGGCCAAGAACTATTTTGTCGGATATAGCCAGGTCTTATCGCTCGCCGGAGTAATTGCCTTTAAAAAAGAAAACCTGGAAGTGGCAGAGAAAAATCTGAAAGAAGCATTGGAGTTAGACCTCTCAAATTGTGAAGCCTCCTATTATTTAGGAAAAGTTTATACATTTATTTTGAAAAAGCAGCTTTCTGTAACGAAGGAGAAGAAAAAAAACTCGAAGATAAAATAAAGGAGATAGAAAATTCAGATTTTTCCGAGGAAAGAAAGGTAAGGTTTATTAAAAAAAAGAGAATCCAGTTGAGAAAGACTGTGCTCACTAAAGCAACATTTTTCTATAACGCTGCTGCAGGATATTTCAACGCCGGAATGAAAGAACAGGCTCTGAGTCTTGCTCAAAAAGCCATCTTACACAGCGCTTTTAAAGAAAAGGCAGAAGAATT
>SMTZ1_10008408_pt1 | contig 13406 bp, 8 predicted proteins | sample DeeMarSWOR136_30_FD_25667 | JGI IMG/M metagenome (IMG submission 25667) | reverse complement strand
TAAAGCGTTGCTTGGCTACTGGGGAAGGAATGCGGCCGGGGCCTGAGCCACGGTGGTTAGTATTAAGTGGTTGGATGTCAGATGTTTGGGATCCGCCAGAATTCCGTAAGGAGCTGATTGATGCCGTAGCCCCTGATAATCCTGTATATATTAGCCGATACACGCATGGCAGCGGTGCCAATAGCAAAGCCCTGGAACTTGCTGGCATTACTCGCGACACTCCCGATCCTCCGGGTGGTCATATTAAGAAGGACAAGAATGGAGAACCCACAGGCGAATTCGTGGAAAGAGCACCTGCACAATTAACACGTCTTATCCCTCCCTTACCTCCAATGACCGATTATGAAATAAGTCGTAACCTCGTAGAAGGGACTCAATTGGCCGTGGCCAGCGGACTCACGACTATCCATGGTGCCAGCCAGACGGGCTATGAAGAGGTTCAAAGACGAATAAAGCTTTACGAGGTGGGTTTGCTCAGGATAAGAATCAACGAGATGGTTAGGGAGGATGCGGCGAAAAAACTGGGCAAACCGTTCAACTATAATAACAAATACTTCATCCGATCAGTCAAGGCTTTTGCAGATGGAGCTTTAGGATCAAGGGGTGCGCATTTCCTTGAGGAGTACAGCGACTATCCGGGTTATTATGGGGAACCTAGACAAAGTGAAGACGAAATAGCTCAATCTGCGACCGAGTTGCTAAAAATTGGTTTCAATATGAGGATACATTGCATTGGTGACGCTGCCAACCGGAGCGCAATTAACGCCTACGAAAGGGCTCTGAAGGCAACCGGGATAGACGGTAAAGATGCCAGGTTCGCTCTTGAGCATTGTCAGGTATTGACTCCTGATGACATACCCAGACTTGCCAAGCTGGGAATTGTTGCTTCCATGCAGCCACTGCATGCGACTGAGGATATGCACTTTGCAGAATCCAGGATAGGGCCTGAACGTATAAAGTATGCCTATATTTGGAGGGATTTGTTGGATCTTGGTGTTGTGGTTGCAACGGGGACAGATTATTCTGTATCTCCATACAACCCATTTTATACCCTGCACGCTGCAATAACCAGACAGGACCGGGATAATAATCCTCCGGGTGGCTGGATCCCGGAACAGGCCATGACAAGAGAAGAAGCTTTACGGGCTGCAACCATGGGAGGTGCCTACGTTATGCATGCAGAAGACATCTTAGGATCTATCGAGGTCGGGAAGCTTGCTGATTTTGTGGTCATTCCTGTTGATTACATGACCATCCCGGCTGAGGATATCTGGAAGATCGAACCAGAAATGACAGTTATCGGGGGTGAGGTAGTCTACACAAGGTAGAAGTCACAGGTTCGACACCTGTATATTTTCCCGACTCCGCTGGTTGTCAAAATATTCCTTTTATCGTCAACGTCTGATTACATCCTTACCAAGATAGCCTGGCTTATGATTGAAGCACCCCAGGTGTATCAGGTCTTTGAGGCTCCTTTCTGCTCCCTGGCCCATTTCGTGAATCATCTTCCCTGCTGTGCCAGGAATCTACCGCCAGCGTCATCCAGAAAACTCTGTTTTTTATCGGGTGTTCTTTTATTATTTCGAGCGGCTCCTTCGAGAATATGAAGATCGGTTCGAGAAGGAGTATGGCTATTTCCGGCCTGTGATCAAGGATGTTGTTGAGAAGTATCTCGACTGCGGCAATCCGATGTGTGGCTTTGCCCGCATCCGCTGTCCCGCCTGTGGGGAAGAGCGGCTCCTGATGTTTTCCTGCAATACACGCGGCTTTTGTCCTTCCTGCCATGCTAAGAGACGGGAGGAGTGGGGCGAGTGGATGAGGGAGGAACTTCTCCTGGATGTCGCTCACCGCCAGGTCGTGTTTACAGTGCCTAAGATGCTGCGAGTGTTCTTCAAATACAACCGAAAGCTTCTTAGCGGTCTTTGTCGATTTGTGGGGAAAGAGTCTAGCCTTTTGCTGATTGTTCTGCAGTTTATTTCAATTTGTCTATCTTGTTTGCCGTTGAACGTGTCGTTTTTAGTGTGATACACTCATTGTAGGTTGTTAGCAGTCAGAAATAGCGGAAAATTGTGGGGAATTTTTGTCAACCACCAAAAGGAATTCCCTATCTTTAATAAATCAAGCCCCTACATAAGATGGATCAAATTCCTTTATTTAAAAAAAGGTGGGTTTGATAAATCAAACCCCTACAAAAATCAAAATACGTTTATTTAAAAAAAAGTGCGGGATTGATGAATCAAACCCCTACACTAAGAGAGGTCACTTAGGGCCTTATTTAATAAGGCCTGAGAGGTTTTGCCATCTTCTGGATAAATAGCCATGCCGATTGACAAATCCCCCCAATTGTGTTCTTCAGCGAGATTATAGATTCTTTGCTTAACTGCACTTGCACCTTTTCTATCCGTTTGGGATGAAACGATATAATACCTCCTCCTATGAGGGCCAATAATATTATCATAGCTGCGTATATTTTTTTGCAATAAATGAAAAGAAAGGACTTTACCCGGCAATAATTTGCTTAATCCACGGGGAACAGAGTGGCTTATGTCTACAACAAGGACACTAAAATTAAGATTATACCTTTGGGATCGGTTTATTTCCTCATCAATGACCTTAAGCTCTGTTTTATATTCTTGTTTTTTTATCGAGTTCCCAAACCGAAACATTGTTCTCCTCTCTCAAAATTTTATCTAATACACTGCTTTACCATTCTCTGTCCTTCAAATGATTATAAAAATACGATACAGACCTGCTTAACACCAGCAAATGAATCCTGAAAAAGTAAAAGTGATCTATTATTTAAGGCTTAAGAATAAACTTTTGCTTTTTTTTTCGCAAGTAAATTCTTTTTTTTCTATGATTTTTATCATCTTTTGTGCAACATCGAAAGCACACATTTGGGAATGCGAACGTAGATATGAATTACTTGCCGGCAAAATAATCTCCTTTTTTTCATTTATAGTTCAGGAGTTTTTCTTCTTTTTCAGAGCTTTCAGTATTTTTTCAGGAGTTATCGGGAGTTCCTTTATCCATACTCCGGTAGCATTTGCTATTGCATGGGCTACCGCAGCCAAGACAGGTAAGGTAGCCCCCTCTCCAACTTCCTTGGCTCCATAGGGACCTTCTGGCTCGTAGGATTCAACAATCCCACTGAATATTTCAGGGGCATCTTTAGCGGTCATGAGCATATAGTCATGCAGGTTGGGATTTAAAATGCTACCTTTTTCGTCATACATAACTTCTTCCATGATGGTCTCGCCCGTACCCATGACTACGGCTCCCTCAACTTGCCCATGCACAGCCTGGGGATTGACAGGAGTGCCACAGTCATGATAATCGGTGAATTTTTCAATTCTCACCTTTCCTGTTTCCAAATCGACGCTACATTCACAGACAGAGCTTCCGAACGAATAAGCCGGGCTGGTTCCCACAGCAGCTCCCTTGTAATCTCCTCCGAGTCCTTCTGGAGGCTTATACCAGCCTGTGCCAACAAGGGGTCCAAGCTCGTTAAAGTACTTACGCGCCGCCTCTGCCCATTCCATTCTTTTCGATTTATCTTTCTTATGAAATATTTGATTATCTCTTGCCTCAAATTCTTGAGGATCACTATCCAAGATTTTAGATGCAACTGCAAAAAGCTTTTTGAGAACATCTCGGCTTGCCTGAACAACCGCATTTCCTCCCATCAACGTAGTTCTCGAAGAGTAAGCGCCCAAATCTAAAGGACTAATGTCAGAATCTTCGGTCCTGATGCGGACCTTATGCAGGCTTATGCCCAGAGCTTCGGCACACATCTGAGAAAGAACGGTCGATGAGCCCTGACCTATTTCTGCCGCCTGGATGAGAAGGACCGCAGCTTCGCCGTCTTCGCTTATTTTGACTATGGCGTTTGCATGGGGAAAGACAGACTTTTTTAAAAATGTTTCAGGCTTTTTCTCGGAGCTTCTCTGGACCTGACCCCTGTAGATAGCATAGCCTGCTCCTGAGACAAAGCCACCGCAGCCGATTCCTATTCCTTTTCCCGGGGGGAGCTTGCCGTATTTTTCTCTCCACCCGGATTTTTTCGCCACTTCTTTCAAGGTAGCCTTAAATTCGCAACTTCGAACATCCAGGTCATTGCAAGTTCGGGTGTCAGGATCCATGGCATTGCGGAGGCGTATTTCGACAGGATCAATCTCTAAGTCATCAGCGATCATGTTGAGCAGGCTCTCAAACGCAAAACGAGGCTGGGGCGTTCCGTGGCCGCGCATAGCGCCACAGGCTGGTTTATTGGTCATGACCCTGAATCCCTCGTATCTATAATTCGGGATATGATACAGGGTAGGAATCATGGCGCCTGCATAGTAGGCAGTTATAATCCCAAAAGAAGTGTATGCACCTCCGTCAAGGTAAATCTTGCTTTGAACCGCGGTTATCCTCCCATCCTTTTTTACACCGATTTTAAATTTCATGTACTGCTTGTGTCTTCCCCGGCCGTAGAGAAACATCTCTTCACGACTGTAGACCATCTTCACCGGTCTACCTGTCTTTTTTGACGCAATAGAGGTGACTAAATCAAGGGGGGTTGTCCCGGCTTTCCCGCCAAATCCTCCTCCCACAGGAGGACGGATGATACGAATTTTTCCTAAAGAGATATCAAGCACCCGGGCGACCATGTAATGAACGTAATGAGGAACCTGGGTAGAGGAATAGAGCACAAGGTTAGAGCCATCATTTTCCCAATAAGCGATAGAAGCATGGGGCTCGAGCGGATTCTGGTAGACATGATTCCCGACAAACTCCTCTTCTCTAGTATGATCAGCCTCTGTGAATCCTTTTTTGACATCGCCGAAATGATGGTCAACGTGAGTGTTGATGTTGTTTTTATACCTTTCATGAAGCTGGGGAGCTCCCTCTTTTAAGGCCTCCACGGGACTAAACACGGCCGGAAGCTCTTCGTATTCTACTTTTATAAGACCTAAAGCTTTCTCTGCTGTCTCCTCATCCACAGCTATAACAGCTGCCACCTCATCACCGACATGGCGCACGCGCTCTTTAGCCAGCACATGCTCATCATAGCGCGCAGGAGAGACGCCGTAAGTAATATCGGGCACGTCTTTCCCGGTCAAAACTAATTTGACTCCAGGAAGAGCCTCTGCCTTTCTTGTATCAATATTTTTAATCCGTCCGTGAGGGATGGGAGAATGGAGAATTTTTCCGTAGAGCATGTTCTTAAAATAATAATCTGCTGTAAATTTAGCCTGGCCTGTGACTTTAGCCTCTGCATCCACCCGCGGCAGGCTTTTGCCCACCGTATGATACTCACTAAGGTCATCTGGAAGAGATTGTTTTTCTTTTGTTCTTATGTATTTTTTCCATTCCTTAACAGCTTCAATAATGCGCGTGTAACCTGTGCAACGGCAAAGATTTCCGGAGAGAGCTTCCTTTATTTCCTCCTCTGATGGGTCTGGATTGCACTTTATCAGGGCCACAGCGCAGAGTATCGCCCCTGGCGTACAAAAACCACACTGGACTGCTCCGTGGTTGATAAAGGCCCGCTGTAAGGGATGAAGCTTTCCTTCTTGATCGACGCCCTCAATAGTGGTTATCTCAGCTCCTTCACAGGATGCTGCCAGGAGGAGGCAACTGTTCTTTGGCTCTCCGTCCACAAGGACCGTACAAGCGCCGCACATCCCAAGGTTGCATCCTTTCTTGGTCCCTGTGAGTCCCAGCTTGTCTCTCAGAACATCTAGAAGAGTTCCTCCATCTTTAACGGCGACAGAGTGTTCTTCGCCGTTAACATTAAGGACGACGATGTTGTATTTTCCTCTAGCTTTCTCCATATAAATTACTTCATCCTTCTGGATTTTCTTTGAGCTCGAAACAAGGCTATATTTAAGGCTCTGACTGTCAAGATTTGGATCAATTCTTTCCTATACCAGATAGAGCCTCTTATATCCGAGATTGGCTTTCCTTCTTCTTTGGCCATTAAGGATGCGTCTTCGAAGAGGCTTTGAGAGGGTTCCTTACCAGACAGAAATTCAGAAGTTTTCAAAGCCTCGACAGGAGTGGGAGCGACAGCCCCGAGAACGATGGCTGCCCTGTCTATTTTTCCGTCTTTGAGAGTAAGTCTGGAAGCGACAGAAGTAACTGCAAGAGAATTGGCTTCCCGAAGAGCGAATTTTTGGTACGAGATCCCAGTATTTGGCGGAGGGAAAGGGACAAAAATAAAGGCCAACAATTCCTCAGTTTTACAGATTGTTTCTCTTGGGCCTCGGAAGAATTCAGAAAGAGAAACCTCGCGCGAGGACTCTGAACACTGAAGCTCAACTGACGCATCCGCCGCCATTAGCGAGGGAGGAAGGTCTGCAGAAGGAACAGCACTTGAGATATTCCCGCCAATAGTCGCCATAGAGCGAATCTGGTAGGAAGCCATGGCCCTGGCAGCATCGGCAAGAGCCGGAATGTATTGGTTTATCATGGAATTGGATATTATATCTTGAGCTGTCACCATGGCTCCGATTCGAATCTTTTTGTCTTTTTTCTCAATCCCTTTGAGCTCTTCTATCTTATGAAGAGATATGATATCCCTTGCTCCAATCAAACCTTGTTTTATATCCACAATAAGGTCTGTACCCCCAGCTACAATCCGAGCTTCCTTGAGTTCTCCTAAGAGTTTAAAAGCCTCAGCTAAGTTTTGTGGAGAGTGAAATCTTATTTCAGAAAGGGCCATCTGGGTGTCTTTGTTTGCTATTCTTCTTTTTAGTTATGGATTAAAGATATAACACTGGAGATATGAGTTGTCAATTTTGCTGATTTATTTGACTTCAATTTAATAACGGTTAATAAGTGGGGCCAGGTCTTGCTTTTTGCTTGTCTGACAAATCTCATACAAACGCATTAAAATTTCATTGTAAGGATGAAAGCAACACAGATATCTCCTAACTTCAGGATGAGATTTTGCCACGCTCGCCTGCTCATTTATAAAAAGAGCGGGATCGCCCGCAATCTAATGCATTAGTATAAATTGCGTTTATATGAGTAAAGGCAAAAAACAAGACCTGACCCCACATATACCTGCTTCATGCTAATAAGGTGAAATCTTCAGGAGATCCTTTTCACGCTTTCTCGAACACATAATTCAACTGCCCATTCGGCAGCTTGTTGACTACTGTCTTCATTTCCATGCCAAGCCTAACTTCATCGTCAGGGATATCACCGGCAAGCCTGCCGAAGATTTTATAATCTCCGTAGTCTAGAAGAGCAATGGAATAAGGCAAATCTCCTTCGAACCCGACAGGAGCATACTTCAGTTTACTGTATGAGACGAGCTTCCCCTTCCCCGATATTTCAAACCATTCCACGTTTCTGGAAAGACAATGATAGCAATCAGCCCTGGGAGGGAAAAAGACCGTCCCACAGTCTTGACAGCGAGTACCCATGATCTTGCCCTTCTCAAGGAAATCTATAAAGTCGTTCACCTTGGTAACGGATGTAAAGCTAACCGTCCCAAATTTTTTGAACCGATCATCTATTTCTTTTTTCTCACTCATTTCTTCACCTCCCAAGAATGGTGACATTTCCATAAAGGCCTACTCCGCCGATGTTATGGACTAGCCCTATCTCCGGATCCTTGACCTGCATTTCTCCCGCTTCACCTCTGAGCTGAAGGACGATTGTCCTGATCTGGGATCCGCCGGTGGCACCAATAGGATGACCTTTAGAAAGCAAGCCCCCATCTACATTTGTGGGTATACTCCCCTCTTTGTAAGTCTTTTTATTCTTTATGAGCTCCCTTCCTTCTCCTGGCTTGGCAAAGCCCAGGTCTTCATAGGCCAGTATTTCTGAAATAGTGAAACAATCGTGAACCTCTGCTACATCAATATTTTTTGGGGTGACACCGGCCATTTTATATGCCTGTTCAGAGGCCTGACGGGCTACGGCCAATCCTGTAAACAGATCCCTGCCTGCCATGTTAACACTGGCTGATGCAGCACCTAACCCCAGAATCCAGACTGGTTTTTTCGAAAGAGCCTTGGCCTTTTCTTCGCTGGCCACTATAAGGCAGGAGCTCCCATCTGCGTTGGCACAGCAGTCTCCCACGCGAAGAGGGCTTGCTACCGGACCAGACATGAAATGGTTTGGGTCAGTGAACATCTCAAGCGTCACCGGTTTGCGGAACAGGGCTTTTTCGTTGATCGGGCCATAAGTAGCAGCCTTCACCCTTACAAGAGCCATGTCGTCAAGAGTAGTTCCGTACTTTTCCATGTGCGCCTTAGCAAACATAGCGTAATAAGCAGGCATCATCGTACCGAATGGACTTTCCCACTGAATATCAGCTCCCCTGCCCATCCGTTCCTGAGATTCTGCCGAGGAAATTTCTGACATCTTCTGAAAACCCAGAACTGCCACTACATCATGAAGGCCTGACTTCACTAAAGAATAAGCCATTCTCAAGCCCGTGCTGGTTGAGGAACACAAACTCTCTAAATAGCAGGTTGGTTGAGGGATAAGACCGAGATATTCAGCAAATACCCCAGATGGCGAGCGCTGCTTGTCATACTCGGGTGCCGAACAAATAATAGAAGCATCGATATCGCTGACAGATACTTTTGCATCCTCCATGGCTTCCTTAAATCCCTCAAAGGCAAGCTCTCTGATCGAACCGGGATACCCACGGACAAAGGCACTCTGCCCGACGCCAATAATGGCAATTTTTCTCATTAATATCCTCCTAGGGGTCGACTCTCGGCATTTGATATTCCTTATGACCCTAATTTATGGCAAATTCTGTGCGGGCTTGATGAATCAAGCCCCTACAGATTTAATTTATATGTATTGGCCTCCATCTACCTTGATGACTTCACCTGTGATATGCTTAGCTTTATCACTGGAAAGAAAAGAAACCAGATGGGCAATATCCTCTGGTTGCCCAAGGCGATTAAAGACAGTTTCTGCAGCAGCCTTTTCCTTGAAATCATCAGGAAGGTCTTTAATCATAGCAGTTTCAATCATTCCAGGAGCTACGGCATTAACATTCACGCTGTATTTTCCCATTTCTCTGGCAACAGCTTTGGTCAGGCCTATTGCTCCAGCTTTAGCAGCAGAATAATTGGCCTGACCGAACTTCCCTCTGAGAGCGTTTATAGAAGTGATGTTTATGATTTTCCCTGATTCCTGTTCTCTAAAAACCGGGGCTACAGCCCTGATAAAATTAAAGGTTCCTTTAAGGTCAACATTAATCACAGCATCCCATTGTTCTTCAGTCATCTTCCAAACAACTCCATCCCAGTTCATGCCAGCATTGTTAACTAAAATATCTAAACGGCCAAATTTATCTATAACATCTTTAACCAGCTTCTGGACTGCTCCATAATCAGAGACATCGACTTTGTACTCTTGGGCTCTGTGGCCCATGGCCTTTATCTTATCGACGACTGCTTTAGCCTCTTTTTCATGTTTCCGGTAAGTTAAGGCCACATCTGCCCCGTTTTGGGCTAAATCCAAAGAAATACTGGTGCCGATGCCCAGGCTGCCCCCGGTGACAAGGGCTACCTTCCCCTTTAAATCCATTTTATTCCTCCTGTTATTTTGTTTATTCCTTTTGTAAGGTGGGTTTGATGAATCAAACCCCTACAATATAAGCACAATAGCCTGATGAATCAAGTCCCAACATTCCTTTTTATGTCCAGGAGATGGTTTTGATAAATCAAATCCTAACAGTATAAATAAGGTGGGCTTGATGAATCAAGCCCCTACAATTTGATTTATTCCTTCGGCTTGGGTAAGACTGCTTCCATGAAGGCTTCATCGATTGTCTTTCCTTCAGCGATGAGCTGCCTGTATTTAACAAAATCAATAACGTCCTGCCCGGTTATCTTCTTTGTATTAAACGCCTGGAATCCCAAATACCCCTCTGTAGCCATGTTTACAGCCAGCCAATGACGGTTGTAATTTTTTGCCATATCCCAGAAATATTTCTTTTTTGCTCTCACACTGTCCAGAGACTTTATCAGGCAGCCTGGAAAGAGGTTGGTAAATTTCCAGATGATCTCGTTCACAGCTTTATCCAAGAGCTCAAAATCAATCGAGGCTGTTTTGAGAAACTCCCTTGCTTTCTTTCCTTCCTCTCCTTTGGCGAACTCTCCATACACGATTTCTCGCCTTTTCATCTTATAAGCACTCCACAGTTCACAGGAAACGCAATTCCAGATGGCATCTTCAATGCTCAAGAACCAGGGGAGAAAATCTGAAGAGCCTCCGTCCGGAGCTGATCCGTGCCGGGGACCAGCCTGGCCAAAAATTGCTGTATCTGCCGAAACAGCGATATCACAGGCCATTCCTATTTCTTGACCGCCGGCGATTCTCATTCCGTTTACACGGCATATTGTTGGCTTCTTGCAGAGGAGGATAGAATCAACCATCCCGTTGAAAAGGTCCATGTATTCTCCGTATTCATTGGGCTTTCCAGCATAGTATTCTGCATATTCCTTGGTATTGCCCCCGGTACAGAAGGCTCTATCCCCAACAGCAGTAAATACAACCGCTACCACACTCCTGTCCAGAGAAGCGTTCTGAAATCCAGCGATAACTCCCTTCACCATCTTAGTCGTGTATGAATTGTATTGAGCAGGATTGTTGAGGATAACCCAGGCAGAATAAAGACCTTTGATCTTTTTACCTGAAGCATCGAGGATAGGCCTCTTCTCGTACGTAGTACAAGGAGGTTCGGTACCCCAATGCTCCTTGCCCCAGAGAGAGTGGTCTTTGAGCTCTTTATCTTTTTTTAGCCAATCTAAACCCATCTTTTCCTCCTTTTAAGCAAAAAATAATTACAAAACTTAACCTCACCTGAAGCGATCTCTCAAATTTTCCAGGTAGAATACTAATTTCACAACGAATAAACGTCAAGCTCCAAGTGCTTTTATTTTTCTTTTGTCTATAATGGCGACTAGAAAAAAAGTCGCAAGGCTTACCATCCAGCAAAAATAGATTGGATGAATAAGGCCGATTTTTTTAAAAAAAGACGAAACTTGAGGAAATACAAGCCAGAGAGCAAGGGCAGCCATGGATGTAAGCAAAGTCCAGGTGGCATGAGCGCGTCTGCATACTTTTGGCCAAAAAATGGTCATTAAAGTCACCAAAGTATAACCAGTGGTCAAAGAGAGCCCGAGAAGCAATGTTCTTAAAATATTGCCAGAGACAAAGTAGGCGAGAAGGTAGGTAAAAACGCTCAAAACAAGAACCGAAATTCGAGAGATTCTTCTTTCTCCTTTTTCCTCAAGATCAGGGGCCACAAACCTCTTTATTAAATCTCCAACAACCAACGTAGCACTCCCGACAAGAAGAGCGGATGCAGTGGAAACATCGGCAGCCCAGAGTCCAGCCAGAACAAGTCCTGCCACTACCGGACTAAGACTCAAAACTGTGCGCGGGAGAGCTTCGGTGGCTATTATTTCCGGATGAAGAATAGTAGCTGCCAGACCTATGACCGCACTTATAAAGCCTATGGGGAGAATAATCAATCCGCCTAAGATAAAGCCTTTACTTGCAGAAGAGGAGTCTTTGGCGGCAAAAGTAATCTGGACAACAGACTGCACTGAAAAGGCCATGGTGACCATAACCATGAACCAGGCAATAACGAGTGGCAAGCCGATAGCACCAAGATCAAAACCAGGATGCTGAGCAGGAAGCTTAGCCACAAGCTCTCCAAATCCTCCTATCTTTCCAATCGCTATGACTGCTCCTAAAATAACTCCTACGTAGATGAGAATCACGTTGATGATATTGGTCAAGCCTGCCGCCCAGAATCCGCCAATCAAGGTTATCCCAATAAAAACCACTGCAGTAACAAACATGCCCTGTCTGAAGCTAAATACATCGGGAAGGAGCGAAGAAAGGATAGCACCTCCGGCTACATACTGAACAGAGATAATAACTATCTGCAAGACGAGCTGTCCGATGACACCTATGACCCGGCTTGTGGTGTTGTAATGTCTTTCGAAAAGCTCTGGGAGGGTGGCTACGTCCAGCCGGCGGTAGCGGCGGGCAGCGATAAGGCCGACTAAAATGGCGCCTGCAGCCCAGGCAGCATTATACCAGCCTGCTGATATTCCAGTGCCGTAGGCTCCTTCTGCCACCCCAACTGTAGAAGCACCTCCCACAGCCAGGCCGGTGAGAAGGGGGGCAACAACCCAGAAAGGAAGGTTTCGGCCAGCCAAAAGATAAGCAATCATGCCTCCCCTGCTAAGGCGGCGGGTTAACCATGTAACCACATAGAGAAGGACGATGTAAAAACAGACAATGCTCAAGGGAACCCAGTTCATGTTAAATGCTTATTTTTCATGGGCCTGAGAAATCAAATTCGAACAATCCTTATTTATACTTATAAGGTGGATTTGATGAATCAAATCCCTACAAATCCTTTTTTATATTCAACCGGTGGGTTTGATGAATCAAACCCCTACAATCCTATATGGTGGGCTTGATAAATCAAGCCCCTACAAAAAATAAGAGATTGCCACGCTCCCTGCGGTCACTCGCAATGACAGTGATTCCTATGGTATTGTAACGCCACACTCGAAAGAGCAAATAATCAGGCACCTGGGATAAGGTCGGCTGCTTAATTCATGCTTCTTTTATGATTTTCAGGCGGGCATCGACAACCTTCGCTCCTTTACCTTGCTCAAAAGCAAAGACTGGATTTAAATCCATCTCGTCTATCTCAGGAAAATCAGTGGCAAGTTGAGAAAGACGAATCAGAATTTCAGCTAAGGCATCGATATCCACTCCCTTCTCTCCTCTAACACCTTCCAGGATGGGATGTCCCCTTATGGAGTGAATCATCCCTAAGGCATCTTCGCGGGAAAGAGGTGCCAGCCTGAATTGCACATCCTTTATGGTTTCGACAAAAATTCCGCCCAAACCAAACATAAGCGTTGGCTGGATTCCTTCGTTTTTCTTTGCTCCCATGATCACCTCTTTTCCGCTCCCAAGATATTCCTGGAGGATAAAGGCAGGTTTTTCTTTTTCGAACTTTTCAGCCATCCTATTAAAAGCTGCCTCAAGGGACGCTTTGTCTTTGAGATTGAGGGAAACGCCCCCAACTTCTGTCTTGTGAATAATCTCTTCAGCATCAACTTTTAAAACCAACGGGTACCTAATCTTCGAGGCCGCACTGTCAAGCTCGGCTTTTTTCTTGATTCTCATGGATTTTACCGTAGGAATTCCGTAGCATCTGAGGATCCTAAAGACATCATCCTGGGGGAGAAATTTTTCTTTTCCTCCATGGTGGCTTAGAATCTTCTCTGTGCCAGTCTTATTTACATCGTACTCTTTATATAAGGGAGCTTTTCTCTGGACAATCTTTCCATACTCGGTCATTGAAGAAAGCACTCTGGCTGCTGTTTCTGCAAAATCGTAAACAG
>SMTZ1_10004941_pt1 | contig 13406 bp, 12 predicted proteins | sample DeeMarSWOR136_30_FD_25667 | JGI IMG/M metagenome (IMG submission 25667) | reverse complement strand
AAGCCAGATCTCGCCCAGCCGGGCCCCCAGTTACCCTTCCGTACCTATCGTATTGTGAACCATGACAGGGACAATCGAAGGTCTCTGACCGCGAGACCCATTTCACCGTGCATCCTCGATGGGTACACACCAGAGAAACAGCCCGAAAGGAATCTTCTTTGTCTCGAAAAAGAATAATCGGTGTTCGCCCCATCTTAAATGTCTTGAACCCTCCCACCTCCTTGAGTTCCAGATGTTCACCCAATGCAATCACTAATTCGTTGTTCTTACCGCGGCGCGCTGACAGGGCCTCGGCAACGCTAAGCTCTTTGAACATGGCTGCTGAGGCAAAGATTCCCAACGTTTTGAGAAAAAAGGCCCGCGTGGACTTGAGGAATTCGCGGCGAGATACCTGATGATCTACTGCTGTTCTCATTGACACACCTCACTATCGTCACGCTATACGTGGAAATCGGAGTGTTGGTTACGTGCTTCACTGACACGTCACAGCATCTTGACCGCAAATCAGGAGCGTACCTGCTTTGGCCCGGGCCATCGGTGTCTTATCCGCAACCCACCTGGAAGGGATAATAGTCACTCAGTTACCTGTTGTCAAAACTCCTGTGTCTGAACCATGTCATGTCATGTACAGAGGTCCCGCGACTCCGTGGTCACGGCCAAAGAGGATTGTCTCCGCAGTCGTTTTCTGGTTATACTAGGACGCATTTCCGACCGGCAGGAGGTACTATGCTTCACATAGAAATACCGGGAAAGGGAGACTATGACATCGCATGTCTAGTACTGGATATGAACGGCACCGTTGCAACGGATGGAAGGATTTCTGCCAAGGTTAAAGACAAGATCAACCTTCTTGCCAAGAGATTGAAAGTGTACATCCTCACCGCCGACACCCGTGGGGATGCACAGGAGCGGCTGACCCGCACGAAGGCAGAGCTGGTCAGACTCGAGCAAGGAGAAGAAGCCTTTCAAAAAAAGAAATTCCTGCAGGAGATCGGTCCAGAGAGGGCTATCGCAGTTGGGAATGGATACAACGACCACCTGATGGTGAAAGAAGCAATCTTGGGAATAGCAGTTCTTGGAAAGGAGGGGGCAGCCAAAGAAACAATCTACAATGCCGATGTCGTGGTCGCCGACATACTGGACGCCCTGGACCTTATCCTGAAACCCTTCAGACATCGGGCAACTCTCAGACGATGAAGGACCTTTTGATCTTAACCACTTATGTGTTACGATAAGACGCTCAACTAGACGGAGATTTACGGATGGACTATTTCCAATACAAAAAGGGTCACCTCTATTGCGAAGAGGTTCGTATCGAAGATATCGCCCGCGAGGTAGGCACTCCTTTCTATCTATACAGTTACCGAACCTTAGTCCGCCACTTCCAGGCCTTTGACTCGGCCTTCGACAAACTGCCTCACCTGGTGTGCTACTCTGTCAAGGCCAACTCCAACATTGCTGTGCTCAAGACGTTCATCAAACTGGGAGGAGGTGTTGACGTCGTATCGGGCGGGGAACTCTATCGAGCCCTCTGTGCTGGGGCTGACCCCGCCAAAATCGTCTATTCCGGTGTGGGGAAACGCGACGATGAAATACGGTACGCCCTGCAAGAGAAAATACTCATGCTTAATGTGGAGTCATACCAGGAACTCCATCGGATCAACCACCTTGCGGGAGATATGGGGGTCAGTGCTCCCGTATCGCTCCGGGTCAATCCTGATATCGATCCTGAGACCCACCCATATATCGCCACCGGTCTGAAACAGGCCAAATTCGGCATTGACATAGAACAAGCGGTCGCATGGTACAAAGAGGCTTTTGAATTACCCCACGTCACCACAAAAGGCGTCAGCTGCCATATCGGCTCGCAGCTCACCCAAGCTTCACCCTTCGTAGAGGCGTTTAAACGAGTCAAAAGTCTTGTACTGGAGCTTCAGTCAGAGGGAATCAAGCCCGAATACGTCGACCTGGGAGGCGGTTTGGGAATCAGGTATAACCAGGAGGAACCACCTCATCCCCGAGAGTACGCCCAGGCCCTCTTGGAAGAGGCGAAGGATCTGGACTGCACCTATGTTTTCGAGCCCGGGCGCGTTATCGTGGGGAATGCGGGCATTCTGGTCTCACGTGTCCTGTATACAAAGGATGGTGAGAAGAATTTCGTCGTTGTCGACGCCGCCATGAACGACCTGGTCCGACCCACCCTCTACGGCGCGTATCAGAGAATCATTCCAGTTGACGAAAAAGAACGGGAAGAGATAGTAGCTGATATGGTGGGGCCCATTTGTGAATCAGGCGACTTTTTCGCTCGTGAGAGGGTCATGCCTCGTTTCGAACCGGGTGCCCTGGTTGCCATCCGAAGTGCAGGAGCCTACGGATTCTCCATGTCCTCGAACTACAACTCTCGTCCTCGAGTGGCGGAGGTCTTGGCACGGGACCGCGAATTCTACGTGATACGCGAACGGGAGTCGTATGAGGATCTTGTTCAAGGAGAGCAGATTCCATCATTCCTTGAAGGGTAATCATGGGACCAATTTCCTTTTACAAAATGACCGGTAGTGGCAACGATTTCGTGATCATCGACAATCGTGACGGGACCATTGACGTCAACAGGTTCCGTGCCCTCATCCCTCGAATCTGTCGGCGGGGACTCTCCGTTGGTGCGGACGGATTGATATTGATAGAAAACTCAACCCAAGGCCACTTCCGATGGCAATTCTTCAACGCCGACGGCAGCGAGCCGGAGATGTGCGGCAATGGAGGCAGATGTGTTGCTCGCCTGGCACACCTTCTGGGAATAGCACCTGCAGAACTGACCTTTGAAACGGCTGTGGGAATACTCAAGGCTAGGGTCAACGGCCCGGTGGTGAAGCTGCAGCTGCCAACGCCCTCTGCCATCAAACTGGGGCTTTCGTTGCAGATCAGCGACCAGACATTCTTGATGGACAGCATCAACACGGGAGTGCCCCATGCGGTGATACGGGTTGACGACCTAGAGACTGTTGACGTGGTCGGGTGGGGCAAAGAGATTCGCTTCCATCAATCCTTTCAGCCAGCCGGGACCAACGTGGATTTTATCAGCGTGGAAAATGGTGCGATCAATATCCGGACGTACGAGCGTGGGGTGGAGGATGAGACGCTGGCCTGCGGAACCGGAGCCGTGGCTGCGGCCCTTGTCGGTCATCTTCGGGGGCTGGTAACCTCGCCTACCCATGTGATTACCCGGAGCGGAGAAACACTGACCATCCATCATAGCGGCGGCAACGAGATCGAGGAGGTCTATTTAGAGGGAAAGGTGACCGTCGTTTACGAAGGTCAACTCTGGGAGGAGGCCATCTCTTGACAGCAATCGATACCATTCTCGATGCCGTGGGCAATACTCCCATGGTGAAACTGAAAAAAGTCACGCGGCACGATGTGTTCGCCAAGGCGGAGTTCTTGAACCCGGGTGGAAGCGTCAAAGATCGGGTTGCCAAGTACCTGCTTGAGGAAGCTCAGCAGGACGGAAAACTCAAAAAGGGCTCTATCATTCTGGAACCATCCTCTGGAAATACAGGGATCGGTGTGACGTTGGTCGGAGTACAGATGGGTTATCGGGTCATTATCGTTATGCCGGAGAACATGAGCGAAGAACGAAAGAAGATTATTCGGGCCCTTGGAGGAGAGCTCATCCTGACGCCGGCCGATGATGGTATTCAGGGTGCAGTAGATAAGGCAATGCAGATGGCCGCTGAAAACCCCGATATTTTCGTCCCCCAACAGTTTGAAAACCCCAAGAATCCGGAAATTCACTATCTCAGTACCGGTCCGGAGATATGGGAGCAAATGGACGGAAAAATAGACTCTTTCGTCGCTGGTGTCGGCAGTGGAGGCACGCTGGGTGGTGTTGGTCAGTTTCTCAAGAAGATGAATCGACACATCAAAGTCGTTGCTGTGGAGCCGCAGAATAGTGCCGCTTTACTCGGCCATGAGCCAGGCCTCCATCAAATTCAGGGCATAGGAGACGGCTTCGTCCCTGCGGTGCTAGATGTGTCCCTCATCGATGCAGTAGTGACCGTGAGCGATGAGGCCGCGATAGAGATGACACGCCGGTTGGCTCGAGAAGAGGGACTCCTGGTGGGCACGTCCTCGGGGGCTAATGTCTGGGCCGCGATCAGACTGGCCGAACGGGGAGGCGGACAGATTGCCACTGTATTACCAGACAGGGCCGAGCGGTATTTTAGTACCAGTCTCATTTGACAATCAGAACCAATCTGTTCGAGGTGAAAAGATGATGAATGCCATCGTGGTAGGTGCGGCTGGCCGCATGGGGCGCACGATCGTCAGGGCTATCAATGATGCTGCCAACGTGACCTGCCGGGGAGCTGTGGAAATCCCGGGGCATCCGACTGTCGGCAGTGATGCGGGGGAAGTGGCCGGTTTGGGCAAGCTTGGCGTTCAAATTGGCGACGATCTGGCAGAAGTGATCCATCGTGGGGATGTCGTCATAGACTTCACGTCGGCTGCAAGCTCCGTGGAAAACATGAAAGTCGCTGCCGACCACGAAAAACCTATGGTTGTGGGCAGTACCGGATTCTCTCCTGAACAAAGACAGCAGATGCGTGAACTCGCCCGGCAGGTACCCTGTGTGCTCTCTCCAAACATGAGCGTCGGGGTGAACGTGATGTTTCGAGTGGTGCAAGAGATCGCTCGCGTCTTGGGGGACGATTACGACGTCGAAATCGTGGAGGCCCACCATCGCCTTAAGAAAGACGCTCCCAGTGGGACCGCACTGCGACTAGGGGAACTGCTTGCACATGCTCTGGACAGAAAATGGGAAGAGGTTGGGACCTACACACGAAAAGGTGCGATCGGCGAACGGACGAAAGAAGAAATCGGCATGCAGGTGATCCGGGCGGGAGATATTGTGGGCGACCACACCGTCATCTTCGGCGGAATTGGTGAACGCCTAGAGGTGACCCACCGAGCCCATACGCGAGACAACTTCGCTCGAGGTGCGCTCCGAGCCGCCGCCTGGGTAGGCGAACAGAACCCGGGACTTTACGACATGGCTGATGTCTTGGGGCTCAAATGAACGCCGCGCCATATACTCGCCTGATACGGGCGTGCTGTTGAAATGGCTCTCTATTTAGTTCGGGTATCCGCGGTTTCTTGCAAGAATGTCTGGAGCACAGGAGGCCTGACTGCCGCATGCCCGCAGGGGATATGGACATTCTGATGAGGTGCGCATGCGCTAGGTGACCGCCCCTTCCACCCTGATAAGTGTGGTTTTGGCCTTGATCACATCCAGTCTGTCAATCTCTCGGAGAGCCTGACGTACGTCCTTCTCTTTGGCCTCGTGAGTCATCATGACGATAGGGACCGTTCCCTTCCCTCTCCGCCCTTTTTGAATCACGGAGGCTATGCTGATGTTACGTCCCCCCAGAATACCCGAGATCTTGGAGAGGACCCCCGGCCGATCCAGGGCAGTAAATCTAAGATAATACGGGGTGACCACCTCTTCCATATCTTTCAGTGCCCGTCCCTCTCGTGACCAGAGGGGGGTCAGGGACAGAGTCGGCTTTTTGGCATCTTTCAGCGTATCTCGACAGATATCTACTAGATCACTCACCACGGCGCTTCCCGTGGGTAGTCCTCCTGCGCCCTGTCCGTAAAACATCGTGGGACCTACTGCGTCACCGGTAACGTAAATAGCATTGAAGATCCCGTCGATCGTCGAAAGCAGGTGATTGCTCGGTACCATAGTGGGATGCACTCTCAATTCGACCTTCTCCTCGTCCCCCTTTCCTATGGCTAAAAGTTTAATTCGATATCCGAATTCCAAGCTATATTGAATGTCCAAAGGTGTGATACGTGAAATCCCCTCGACAAATACCTTTTCAAAATCAACGGGGACACCAAAGGCAAGAGAAGCCAGGATGGCCAGTTTGTGGGCAGCATCGATTCCTTCCACATCCAGGCTCGGATCGGCCTCGGCGTAGCCTCGTTGCTGGGCTTCCTTCAGAACGTCGCGAAAACGTCGTCCCTCTGCCGTCATCTTGGTCAGAATATAATTGGAAGTCCCATTGAGTACCCCGAAGATAGAGATTATCTTATTGGCCACCAATCCCTCGCGGAGGGACCGGATAATAGGGATACCCCCTCCTACACTCGCCTCAAATCCTATCCTTGCTCCGTGTCGTTGGCTGGCCGCAAAGATTTCTGCTCCATGCAGTGCCAACAATGCTTTGTTTGCTGTAACTACGTGTTTACCCCTCTCGAACGCCTTGAGTATGAAGGTTCGGGCTGGTTCGATGCCGCCGATCAATTCCAGGACGATGGAGATGTCTGGGTCGTCGATCAGCGTGGTAGCATCAGAGGTCATGATGTCCGTCGGCACAACCACATCACGTTCTCGTGCCAGATCTAGATCAGCTATCTTGTTCAAGACGATCTGACCGCCCAGCCGCTGACCTATGAGGGAGGAATTTTCCTGAAGAATCCGAACCACCCCTGACCCAACGGTCCCGAACCCGATCAGGCCTATTTTGATTTCTCTCATGCCCGCAACGCCTTCCGTATCCCCCTGACAGCTTGCCGTATACGGTGCTCATTTTCCACCAGCGCAAGCCGCACGTATCCTTCACCAAACTCCCCAAACCCTATTCCTGGTGAGACAGCCACCTTGGCCTCTTTTAGCAGATATTTGGAAAACTCTACCGAACCCATCCCCCTGTATGCCGGCGGGATCTCGGCCCAAACAAACATGGTGGCCTTCGGCTTCTTAACCTGCCAGCCAACCCGGTTCAATCCCCCCACCAAGACATCCCTGCGTACTCGATAGGTCTCGGCGATCTGCTGTACACAATCCTGATCTGAGTTGAGGGCGATAATCCCCGCAATCTGGATGGGTTGAAACATGCCGTAATCAAAATAGCTCTTTAACCGGGTCAGGGCGTTGACCATTTTACTATTGCCGCACGCGAACCCAACCCGCCATCCGGGCATGCTATAGCTTTTTGACAGCGTGAAGAATTCCACTGCCAGATCCTTTGCACCGGGGACTTGCAGTATGCTGGGGGCACGGTAACCGTCGTAGACCAAATCGGCATAAGCCAGATCATGGACCACCAGGAGATTACGCTCTCGAGCAAAATCGATGACCTTTTCAAAGAAGGAGCGATCCACAACCATGGTAGTTGGGTTGTGGGGGAAGTTGAGAATCAACATCTTGGGCTGAGGCCACGTCAGCTTCGTTGCTGCCTGCAGACGTTCGAAGAAATCCTCGTCATCAGTCAGAGGAACACTCCGTAGGTCACCGCCGGCGATTACCACACTGTAACTATGAATAGGATAGGTCGGATTAGGCACAAACACGACATCTCCGGGACCCAATGTACTCAGGGCCAGATGCGCAATACCATCCTTCGATCCGATGGTCGCCACCGCCTCGTTATCCGGATCAAGGTCCACATCGTAGTTGCGTCGGTACCAATCAGTGATAGCCACTCTGAGCTTGTAGATACCCCTTGAGGCAGAGTATCGATGATTGCGAGGATTTCTGACTGCCTCCACCAGTTTATCGACGATGTGCTTGGGGGTTGGAATATCGGGATTTCCCATGCCCAGGTCAATGATGTCCTCTCCCCGTCTGCGAGCAGCAATCTTGATCTCGTCTACCTGGGCGAAGACGTATGGCGGCAGTCTCTGTATCCGATGGAACTCCTCCATGTATGCTCCCGTTGACAAACGTTTCTATTTCTTATAATACTTCCAGGCTTTCGACAAAAAAAGAAACTATCACAAGCTATTTGTAGGGTCAAGGAGGCGGCATGTGGGAGACCAGGATCTATTACGCCGACACCGATGCTGGTGGGGTGGTATACTACGCCAACTATCTTCGCTACTTTGAGAAGTCATGGTTCGAATATCTGGCAGCACGGGGACTGTCCCTTGCTGAGTACGGACAGAAAGGCGTTTACTTCATCGTAAAGAAGCTTGAAGTCGACTACCACGCTCCGGCTCGATACGGCCAAAGCATCCAAGTCCACACAGAGACCATCGATGTAACCAGAGCGTCCTTGACCTTCCACCACAGAGTCACACTGAAAGAAACGCAAGAATTCCTTGTTGAGGGACGCAACCAGATGGTCTGCGTGACCAGCGAGGGAAAACCGCAACGACTACCAACGGAATTCACTGAACGCCTGAGTGCGGGATAACCGTGCGTTGACTCATGCGCTAGAGGTCTCTCAGGATATCCCACATCTGTCTTTGCGGAATCGGGGTCAGAATTCAAGTTCGGCTTTATAGCTGCAAAAGCCACCTCAGAGATAATGCCAGCCCCGTTCATATTTCCCCGGCAAACCTTCAGCCCTCGTGGCAGAGAGATCACCCGGATGCACCAAGTCCGGGGCTTGGCTTGTGATGCTCTGTGTTCTGCTCGAAGGTGTAGGCCACGCGAAGCAACGTCTCCTCGTCAAAATGTCTCCCTAGGATTTGCATCCCTACAGGCAGTCCTTCGCCGCTGAAGCCGCATGGAATCGACAGCGCCGGTATCCCGGCCAGATTTGCAGAGATGGTGAAAATATCCGATAGGTACATTTGCAATGGATCCTGCACCTTTTCGCCTATACGAAAAGCCGGGGTAGGGGCAGTGGGCGTAATGATCACATCACACTCAGCAAAGACCTTTACGAAATCATTCTTCATGAGTGTCCTTACTTGGGAGGCTTTCCGATAGTACGCATCGTAATACCCTGACGACAGAACGTATGTTCCCAACATGATCCTTCTTTTCACCTCAGGCCCAAATCCCTGGGCGCGAGTATCTTCGTACATCTGCGCGAGGTCAGTGCTCCCCGACGCCCGGAAGCCGTATTTGACCCCATCATATCTGGCCAAGTTCGAGCTTGCCTCGGCGGTGCAAATGATGTAGTACGTCGCAACAGCATACCGCGTATGGGGAAGCGACACCTCCTTCACCGCGGCTCCGAGATCTTCGAGCAGTTTAATACCCTCCCACACCTTCTGCTCCACTTCATGGTTTACACCCTCTACAAAGAATTCCTTCGCGATTCCCACAGCCAGTCCTTTCACGTCATTTACCAGAGCTCTCGTATAATCGGGTGTCGGTAGGTTGGCCGAGGTGGAATCACGGGAATCGTGCCTTCCGATAGCGTTCATTAAGATGGCGCAGTCCTGCACATCCTTCGTTATGGGACCGATCTGATCCAGCGATGAGGCAAAGGCAACCAGCCCATAGCGGGAAACCCTTCCGTAGGTCGGTTTCATGCCTACCACCCCACAGCAGGCCGCTGGCTGCCGGATGGACCCGCCCGTGTCAGAACCGAGGGCTGCGATACATTCATCGGCAGCCACCCCAGCTGCTGAGCCTCCACTGGACCCACCAGGGATCGTTTCCAGGTTCCATGGATTGTGCGTTATGATAAATCCTGAGTTCTCTGTCGATGAGCCCATTGCGAACTCATCCATGTTCATTTTTCCGAGAATGACCGCTCCCTCATCTTTCAGTCTTGCGACAACCGTGGCATCGTATGGCGGTATGAAGTTCTCCAGGATCTTGGAGGCGCAGGTGGTCTTGATCCCCCGAGTGCACATGTTGTCCTTGATCGCCACCGGGACACCAGTTAACTGCGAACACTTGCCTGCAGCTATCCTGCGATCTGCCTCCCGAGCACTCTCCATCGCTTCGGTTTCGTTCACAGTCAGGTACGCCTTAATCCGGGAGTCAACCTCACGAATCCTTTTCAAGAGGATCTCTGTTACCTCCACGGAGGAGACCTCTGTCGTGCTCAAACGATCATGCAGTTCATGAATGGTTAACCGATGCAATCTCACCCTCCGACTGATTGTACTATGGTGCTAGATAATCCGGGGCACCCGGAAGCATCCCCTGGCCTCGTCTGGAGCGTTCCCCAAAGAACCCTCTTGAGACATGGACTCTGTCACCTCATCTTCCCGCATCACATTATGGTGTGAAACCACATGAAAGGTTGGTTCCACAGCACTGGTATCTACCTCATTGAGTTGTGCCATGTACTCCAGAATGGCATTGAGTTGCACGGTGAAGAGCTCCTTCTCTGTCTCCGACAGCGTCAACTTCGCCAGCCGTGCAACGTATTCCACTTCCTCTATTGCTATTTTCATTGTCCACCTCACATGTACTCAGCCAGAGCCTTTACAATATCCCCTCTGGTCAAAATCCCCACAACTTTCTCCCCGTCGATTACCGGCAGCATGTTTATGTCATGCTCCACCATCTTTTTCGCTGCTTCTTCTACCGAAAAAGAAGGATCCACGGTGACCACTTCTTTTACCATAATCTCCGTGGCCGGAGTTCTGTATCGGTCCACACGCGCATTGTTGTCTGCCGCCTGCACATCGCCTTCCATGCTTAAATAATCCACGATGTCTGCTCGAGAGATCAAACCCACCAGTCTTCCCTTGAGTACCACTGGCATGCCGCTTATTTTCAAGAGCTTCAATTTATTGAGGATTGCTGAAACTGTCTCATGGGGATAACAAGTGATTACTTTTTTGTTCATCACCTGGTTCACCTTCATAGTGTAAACCCTCCCATAATAAAAACCCTGTTGGCCAATTTCTGCAAGGCCTCCACCTTTCGTAGTGCCTCTCTTAGCTCTTCCTGAGCCACATCAGAGAGCGTCTCAGGATCGAGGTAATCATCATTATCCAGCCCCTTACTCATCAGCTCCACCTGATGGAGAAAACGGTTTTTCAGCAAAGCATAATAGGCTTCTTGCAGTTCTCCTGCGAACTCGGGGCTGAGAACTTCTGCATCCCTCAACCCCTCTATCCTTTCCATGGTGTTCGTCGTCGTCAGACCGTACTTCTTAGCAAAAATCCTAACGATAAGAACTAGAGGCGCCCATCCCCCCAATTTCAGATTCAGTTTACCTTTGTGCTCACCGGTCTTTTCTGTAATGAAGCGCTTGAAGAACCCTATGGGGACAGCCATGAGAATGGCGGGACGTATCATCTCGGTCAGGAGTTCGGAGTCCGACGCCACATGTGTGTTCACAAACGAAACAAGCTCATCGCCTAGCGACTGATCGCCCGCCACACACCGCAGGTCCATCAGAATAATCAGTTCCAGGGTTGTCAGATCTCCCCTGCCATGCTCGACCTTGCCCTTGATTATCTCTTGCCACTGATGCAAGGAACGGCGCCACTTCCGATTGCTGGGCATGACCCCGCCTTCACACCTCTTGATGCCGACCTCATCCAACCGCCCCATCATCTTGTGGGAAAAGATCTGATAATATCCGTCCAGGAGATTTTGCTTCGTCCACCTTGCTCCTCCATCACCATTTAAAACCACCAATCGCTCCCGTATTTTGCCCTTCAGACTCAAAAGCTTCTGTACCCCCGTCTCTTCGTACCGGTACGAAAGAAGGTCATCTTGATCGGCGAAAAGAGTGTTTTCACGCCTGCCATCGCTCCCCACAGCAAACCATGCATAGGGGGATGGCGGGGGACCAAAGCCCTCCTCCACCATCTCTCCTTCCACCTGAGCTAACAACCGCTGAGTAATCTTTTCCCGCGAATCGGAACAGAGTTGATGGGCCCCCCTTACTGAATAACTCTCCAAGAAACCCTCTAACGCTAGTTGATTGCACTGCCGGTACACATCAGCCAACTGACTCACCGTTGCAGCTGCTTCCACCATTGCCAACGCCTCGCAATACCGGCGCTCATATGCCTCCAGTCGCCAGAGTTCCGCAGAAACTCGCTGCTGGAGAGCTTGTAAGAGATCAATCCGTTCTGTCCAAGTGAGGTTGCGGAGGATGTACCGGTCCTTGAATTTTCCGACGATATCCGCACCCATACCGAGGTCTTAGGTGCCCACCCCCAATTCCCGAATAATCTCCAGTCTCCGCACCAGCTTATCTCTCAGGGCAGAAAACTCATCGAGTTTGTTCCGCTCCTTGTTCACCACCTCGGGCGGGGCCTTCGTCACGAAGGATTTCTTCGCCAACTTTCCCTGGGTGCGTTCCAGATCGTTGGTTACCTTCGTCAACTCCTTGCTGAGCCTTTTCTGCTCCTTCTCAGGGTCAGCAACCAACTTCTCCAAGGGAACAAACACTTCCACTCCATCAGCTAGGGCAGTGGCTGCCGCACGGGGACGTTCCCCCTTCAACACGATTTTCACATCGTGGACCCTGGCAAGCTCTTTGACAAAGGAGGAGAGTTTGTTCAAGGTGGCAGCAATATTTTCATCTTCAGTAACCAAAATCGCGTCGACAAAACTGGCGGGAGGAATGCCCATCTCCCCACGGATGTTCCGAACCCCGGTGATGGCTCCCATGACAACCTCCATGTCCCGCGCCGCCTGTTCATCAACCAGCTCTGATCTCACTTCGGGGTACTGGGCTACCATGACGCTGTCCCCCTCATGGGGGATTTGCTGCCAGATCTCTTCCGAAATAAAGGGCATGTATGGATGCAGCAACCGTAAGGTACCATCTAGAGCGTAGACGAGGATCTTTTGGGCGATAGTCTTCCTTTCGCTGCGACCTTCCTGATATAGATCTGGCTTGATCAGCTCTAAATACCAGTCGCACAACTCATGCCAGATGAAGTGATAGAGGCTTTGCGCCCCATCGTTGAACCGATACTCTTCTACGGCTCGAGTAGCCTCGGCAATGATCCGATTCAATCGGGCTAAAATCCACTTGTCGGCGACACTGCATACCGTGACGTCTATGTCCTTGCGGTCATCTTCGTAGTCGCCCAGATTCATCAAGGCGAACCGCGCTGCATTCCAAATCTTGTTGGCAAAATTGCGATATCCCTCAATTCGCTCCTCCGAGAGCCGAATGTCCCTTCCCTGGGCAGCGAAAGCAGCGAGGCCAAACCGAAATGCATCGGTGCCATATCGCTCGATCATCACCAGGGGATCGATGACATTCCCCCTGGTCTTACTCATCTTCTGCCCCTCTATGTCTCTTACCAAAGCGTGGATGTAAACATCGCGGAAGGGAACATCCCCCCGAAACTTGAGTCCCATCATCATCATTCGAGCGACCCAGAAAAAAAGAATGTCAAACCCCGTAACCAGGGTCGATGTAGGGTAGAAAACGTCCAGTTCCTTCGTTTCGTCAGGCCACCCCATCGTGGAAAAGGGCCACAAAGCAGAACTGAACCAGGTATCCAGTACATCAGTCTCCTGTCGTAGGTTTGCAGATTCGCACACCGAGCAGTCCTGCGGCTCCTCCCTGGCCACCATTACCTCGCCGCAGTCCTCACAGTACCACGCCGGGATGCGATGTCCCCACCATATTTGCCGGGATATGCACCAGTCTCGGATATTGTGCATCCAGTCAAAGTACGTACGCTCCCACTGGGAGGGAATGATCCGTGTCCATCCCTCCTTAACGGCCTCA
>SMTZ1_10004940_pt1 | contig 13406 bp, 14 predicted proteins | sample DeeMarSWOR136_30_FD_25667 | JGI IMG/M metagenome (IMG submission 25667) | reverse complement strand
TCAATCAGCGCTTTTTTTAGCAGGTCTTGAGGATTATGTTAACAATGGTGGTCGTCTGTTTGTTAGTGGTACTGCTCCTGTGATTCTGGATCTTGCAGGAATCACAGATAGTATATTTGAAATACACTCGCACAGTGAAGCTGAATATATTAAATTTGTTAACACAAATCATCCTATCACACAAGGATTCTCCAGTGATATTAGACATGATATTTCATATTTTGCAGATGCAAATCCTAACCTAGTCAATGATGAATATAATATTAGTTTTTTTACACGTCATAATCAATACAGTAGTTACAGAACATCTGGCTTAATTAAAAATAACACAGGTTATGTAGTTTTTTTTTCGCATCTTCTAATGAGCAACTCACCTTCTATTGATGTTAAAACTCTATTAAGTCGATGTATTGATTTTTTACTGATAGCTACAAATAATCCAATCGCTAATTTTACATATACTCCTTCCAGCCCAGCAATCAACGAAGAAATAACTTTTAACGCCTCAAAATCATATGACCCTGATGGAACAATTATTAATTACGAATGGGATTTTGGTGACGGAACAAATGCAACAGGAGAAATCGTAAATCATTCCTATTTTTTTGTAGATGTATATAACATTACTTTAACAGTAACAGATAATAAAATAGCAACTGGAACTATCACTAAACAAATAATTGTATCATTTGGATTCAACATAACTTGGATAAATAGTGGTTACCCTTATAATCCTGATAAAACAAAAATTATAATTTACCATAATGCAAGCAACGGGATCGACTATTTTGACAAACCTGATCCAGGTATACCATCTAATGTTTATTTCAATGTTTGGCTTGACGCCGGATTAGAATCACCATATGATAAACTTTTATGTGATGCTCGTCCACCATCAGACATAATTGTCTGGAATGTCACTATACAATCTCTAGAAAATAACTCAGCTGATGTCACAGTATTCTGGGATACCAATATTTCTAATCAACTATCCAATATTGGTATATTATTACTTATTGACAATATGACAAAAATTGATATGATGAAAAATAATAACTATTCTTTTGCCCTATTAGGATTTGAAAATCGACAACTACAGATTCTAATTGGAAAGGCATTCTTCACCAATATATTATCAAAATGGAATTTGGTTTCTATACCATATAATCAATCGGTTTCAGAAGATAATATTATTATCTCATATAATGGAAGTGATTATAGCTGGGATGATGCTGTAAGTAATAGCGTTATTCTAGATTTAATTTATAAATGGAATACCAATATGCAATCTTATGTTCTAAGCGATTTATTTGATGCAGGGAACGGGTATTGGATTTATGCCTATGAGAATTGTGAACTGTGGATTAAGGGATTGTTAAATATAAACATTGATGATTACATAAAAGACCTTGCAGCAAACTGGAATCTTATTGGTGTTCCATTTTATGAATCAGTATCTAAGGAAAATCTTATTATTACGTATAATGGAACTTATTACAGTTGGGAAAATGCCACAACAAGCAATAACGAGAAAGGAGAGCCACTTATTCTTGGATTTATCTATAAATGGAATAACAATCTTCAAAACTACCAATTATCTGATGCCTTTAATCCGGGTTATGGCTCTTGGATGTATGCATATCATCCATGTAGACTTCTTAGACTACCCTCATAAAATGTTTTCTTTTCTTTGAAAAAATACTAAAATTATTACTATTACATATCACTCTATTTTCTTTTTTTTTAATTTCCATAATAACAATTATTGAAATGAAAATCACTGTAACATATAGTGTTTAATTTATTGTTTTTATATCTTTTTGTTGCATATATTTTTTTAAAAATTATGTTACGACAAATGTCGTTGATTTTTTCCTAAATTATAAATATAAAAATTCTATAAAGATAATGCTCTATTTTTGATGAGGGAGGTGAATAAAAAAATATAATTTAATTATAAAAATATTTAGAAGCTGTTTATACACAATTAATTTTCTCATCTATTGTTTTAATTTCAATAGATAATAAAAAAAATAAAAAAAATTAATGGGTGAGGCAATAAAAAATAAAATTCCTACCTCACAGGAAAAATTATGGAAATTGGTAAAAACATGAGAAGAAAAAAAATATTTGCAATTGGAATAGCAGTTCTTATGATTGGGATAGTTATTGCTTCTCAAAGCGCAGTAGCACCAAATGGTCCTACAATTTTAATAGGCAATTTTCAGGCAGTAAAATTATCAGATAACTTTGAATATGGAGATGGTGTTAAAGGTATTACTTCAGCTCTATGGCGCAGTGGCGATGGTCAATTTGGACATGATTTATATGTAGCTTTTAGCCCAATGAATGAAATATGGAAAGTTGCTCGTGATGGTTCAGGAGAAGAATGGTTCGCTGATGTTGGTTACTTCCCTGTCGGTGTTGCATTTAGCCCTTTTGATTCTTTTGGTAACTATCTTTATGTAGGTAACGCTTTTGCTTCTTCATATGCGATTCAAAGGATTGACCCAGGCGGTAATGTAGAAGACTGGGTTGATTTACCATCTACTTCAGGTTTAGCATTTCCTCCTGAAGGAACCACTTATGGTGAGTATCTATATGCAGCAACCTATTATAGTTCAGGTAAAATATATAGAATCGATTCAACTGGTTCATATGAAGAGTTTAAGGACTCAATCCCAGGAGAATCAAGATACATCAAATTTAGTCATGGTGGAAAATGGGGATTCTATCTTTTTGTCAGCAATATAGATGATGGAAAAATCTACAAAGTCTACGATGATGCAACATATTCCGTGTTTGCCGACACTGGTGTTTCATGGGGTATTGAGGGCATGGAATTTAGTCCAGGTGGAGCATTTGGAAAATACCTATATGTCGGCGTTGCCTTTGGTACTGAAGCAGGGAAGATATTTAGAATAGATGACGAAGGAAATGTGGAAACATTTGCCACAGGCTTTGGTAGTGTAGCCGATATTCACTTCCAACCAGGAGGCAAAGGTGGCTTTAAAATGTACATTGTGACTGATGGAACTGGAGAAGTTTGGGCTATTTCAAAAGCATAAAAAAATAGATATTAGAGATATGCATGGAATAAAAAATAATTTATATTCTCTCTAATTTTTTTCTTTTTTTTTTTAAATCTTTATGATAATTTATGAAACTAAAATTATTGCTATAAATTGCTCATATTATAATTTTATATAGCATTTTGTTGTAAATAAAAATTTTTTTATTGATAACATTTAAGAATACAAATTTGGATTCAAATAAGATAAAGGGCGGAAGAAATATGAAAAAAATATTATCAATTGGAGATGATATATATGGATAATGAAGAACTAAAAGTGTTTTTAAAAGGCTTAAAGCACCGTGTAAATGGTATAATAGAAGATATAGAGCGCTTGGAAGAAGAGTTAGAAAAATAAAATTTGATGATTGAATATGAAAATCTTAGTTTGAGGAAATAAAAAAATATGAAAAAACAACTTGTGATAGTTGTAATAATTATTTTACTAATTACCGTTGAATTAAGTGGATGTCAAGAACAGTCAATACATATTAGAAAGTTAAATGTGAAACCAGACAATTTTGTAAATATGACTGAAGAACAAATAAAACATTTTCCTCATTTGAAAGAAGATATACTTACAAATAAAACAATAGATATAACTAATTATGATAACGAAGAATTTGAATTAAGAGGTATTTTAAATTATTTTGATACTAATTATATATGCTATCAAAATGAATATTATGAAATATCATTTTACTATGCTGATTAAAGAACATTTTTAGCAGATAAAAAAAGATTTAAAAGGATAAGTTCAGGAACAATGAATTTAGTTAGTTTGTATTTGGTGGTTTTGATTTAGGTGGGTAAAAAATTGTTTTGTAGATGTGCACATCATTGCGTTCTATCTTTTTTTCATAATCAGGGTTTATATATTTGTATTTGCAGATTTTTGATTTTATTAAATAACATTTTACTAAATGACTCTCTTTGAGAAATGAATCTGTTACATCTTCTTCATTCTCATTTACTACAATAATTTTTTTAGCTAAAACTTTTTCATAAAAATCAATAAATGTTTCTGGTTCATATAAATCTGAAATATCTGGTAATGGATGTGATTTTTTAAATACTGCAGATAATTCATTAATCAATTCACCACACCCAAGAATATATGTTGCCTTTTGATATATTAAATTTTTTATGAAGTTATGTTTTGTTGCAAATAGGTTTTTAGAAATATATTTAAAAAAAAATTGAATATTCAATTTTAGAAAAAGGGAGGAATAAAAAAATGAGTAACGGAAAAATTGGAAATGTAGTGAAATTTTTAGCAGTTATAGCGATTATATTTAGTTTAATCGCTATAGGTATAAGCGGGTATAGTACTACAATAAGTGGACCACAAGGACCAATTGGATTAACAGGTCCTCAAGGACCAGAAGGACCACAAGGACCTCCAGGAGAAGGCGATGGTCATTCACTTGATGCAGCTGATGGTAATCCAACTGATGTAATATATATTAATGATAACGGCTATGTTGGATTAGGAGTATTGACTCCAAATAGTATGTTAGAAGTAGCTGGAATTGTTCACTCAACAAGTGGTGGTTTTAAGTTTCCTGATGGTACAATTCAAACAACTGCTGTAATTAGTAGTGGAGGTGGTGGTAATACTCTTGATCAAGCATATGATGAGGGTGGTTCCGGTGCAGGTCGACAAATAACTGCGGATGCTGGTGCAGTTAATATAACTGGTCCAGATGGATTGCGGGTTGATGGTAAAGTTGGTATTGGAACATTTACACCTGGTGCTCTTTTGGAGGTTCATAGTGATACAACTTATGCTTTTGGTATCACTCCTATTATTAGGATTAGTGATAATTTTAAATTTTGGAATATAGGTTTAGGCTCTGAAAGTGGAGGAACTAGAAATGATCGATTTTCAATAGCATCTGAAGATTATACAGAAAGATTCGTTATTGATAAAACAAATGGTAATGTCGGTATTGGAACAACAAATCCAACAAGCAAATTACATGTGATTGGAAAAGGAACTTTTACAGGCGGGGTCGATCCACCTTATATATCATTTAGCAGTGAATCTCATCAAAGTATAAGACAATATGCTAAAACAGTAGAAGAACATGAAATAGTAATGCAGTTTTGGAATGGAGATGCTCATAGGATGGAGATTTATGTAATTAGTGAAGATGCATTTTATACTATTCTAGGAGAATTAATATTAGAATAAAAAAGTAATTTTGGTAATAAAACAGTAAATCTATCTAAAATCTCAACTTCTTCTTTTCTTTATTTTATTTTTTGTTATTTTTGTTGCGATTAAATAAAAATTTTAGAAATATTTAAAATACATTATTTAATTACAATTTTTAAAATTAAGGGAGGAATAACAAATTTATGAAAAAAACAAAAAATATTTTGAAGGAAGCAGTCGTTTTGCTGATGGTTATCACTATAGTTTTTTCAACTGTTGCATTAGCAAATATAAAAACTCAATCTCAAATAACTTTGATTACATCAAATTATAATTCGAATATAAAAGCAAGAGGCAAAATCGTTTGGGATAATGGAATAGATTATGAAAGTATGGCAAGGGCTCAATGGGACGGTTTACAGATTGTTGAGGATTCTGTTTTGGCTGATGATTTCATTTTAGATGATACAGTAGAAATTGTTCGAATTAAATGGATCGGAGGATATTGGGGTGATGATTATCAAAATCTTTGGTCTGATTGGATTATCTCATTTTGGAATGATTCTGGTTTTCCTCAACCATTAGGTAATGATGTATGGGCTCCATCTTATTTTCGTGTAATTGCAGATTATGATGATATTACCAAAGTTTTCCTTAAAGATACAGGAAATCAAATATATTATGAAATGACCTATAATCTTCCAGTTGACAAATGGAATGTATTTGATGCAGGTAAAAGATATTGGGTTTCAATAATTGGTAATTTATGGATGGACCCACCACCATATGAATATTCTGGTTGGGGATTTCATAAAACAGCAAAACTTTACCCTGCTGTTTGGGGTTCATATAGTGGGGGTATTACATATTGGACACCAGGTATTGATATACTTGGTTTTGATTTTGATATGGCATTTCAACTTTTTGAAAAATCTGCAGAAGTATGTTGTGATGGAGAACTTATATGGGATGATGTAACTGCAGGTGGAACAGTATCAGGGAGTTTTAAAATTTTGAACTGTGGAGAGTCATATACAATGCTTGATTGGGAGGTAGGGGAATATCCTACTTGGGGGACAGGTTGGACTTTTTCACCAGATAGTGGAATAGACCTCAAACCTGAAGATGGTGGAGTTACAATTGCAGTTCAAGCTATAGCGCCAACTAGAATAAACAAGAAATTTGATGGAAAAATAAAACTTGTTAATAAAGATAATCCAAATGATTATTGTGAGATAGATGTCTCTCTTACAACACCAAGAACTAGGATGATTAATCCAATATTTATTAATCTATTACAAAGATTTTTTAGTCAATTCCCAGCTATACATTGGATTTTAAATCCAAGATAAACTAAAAACCTCTTTTTTTCTTTTTTTAATTGAAGTCACTGTAACAAATAGTGTTTAATTTATTATTTTTATTAATTTTTGTTGCATATATTTTTTACATAAAATTTAAATCATGATAAACTATAACACATTACAAAAGAGGAATTAATTATAGAGGGAGGTAAAATATGAAAAAGAAAATAGTAGGAATTTTTATATGTACGTTGTTGATAACAACTGCTTTAACAGCAACAGGTGGTATAAATTTTAATACCACATGGTATGTAAACGATAATAAATCTTCTAAAATTTATCAATATACAACAGCTAACTCTCCGGGTCTCATAACTATTAAAATTGTTGCTAAAGTTTACGATGTCTATGATCCACATAATCTTTTTGGAGGTGCGATTAAGGTTAATGGTACAATTAAAGGAAAATATACCTATGATTCAGTGGCGATAGATTCAGATCCTGATCCAACAGTAGGAGAATATTGGTATAATTCATCTCCATGCGGAATTGAGGTTAAAGCTGGTGGTTTTGTCTTTAAGACAAATCCAAATGATGTTAATTTTGCTATTGCTATTGCAAACGATTTAGCATATTATCCTTATCTTTTTGGAGATCTCTACGAAGTAGTAAGCTTTAATAATTCGAATATTTCAAATGATTTAGTTTATATCATTGCCTGGATACTCATTGATGAGTCAGGTACTGCTTTATCTAATGATTCTTTGCCGACTACCGCTCCAGACTTGTCAAAATGGAACCAATCAACACCTACCTTGGGTGATTTAGGCTTGATTATTGAAGGTTATGATCCATCTAATTATAGTCGTTACTTTGGTATACTAGCTTATGTTACTAAGGCTACCAAGAGTAGAGCAAGAGATGTACGCTTAACTACGCAATCCATTTTAATCTGGTTGCTTGAACGATTCCCAAACATGTTCCCAATAATCAGACATCTAACGAAACTATAAAATAACAGTAAAACTCAACCTCTCTTTTTTATTCTATAATAACAATTGTTTAAACAGAGATTATTGTTATAAAAAGTTCATATTGTAATTTTAAAATACACTTTTTTTTGCAAATAAAAATTTTTTTGTTGATAACATTTAAGAATACAAACTTGGATTCAAATTGGGTTTAGGTAGGAATATATTGTATGTTTAGGAAAGGATTAGTTTTTGTTATTGCTTTTTTGTTTGTTGGAGCAAGTGTAGTTTCTGGTTTTAATATAAAATTGAATAATAATTCTCAACCATTGAATCGTGGCAATTGGTTATATGTTGGTGGGTCTGGAGAAGGTAACTATTCAAAAATACAGGATGCAATAGATAATGCAAGTAATGGTGATACTATATTTGTTTACAATGGTATTTATCCCGCTGAAATTGTTATTAATAAATCTGTAATTCTTTTAGGTGAGGATAAAGATATGACAATTGTACAAGGGGGTCGGGATGGATTTTTAATTGAGGTAGATAGTGTAACAATTAAAAATTTTACTATCACACAATGTGGTCAGTTTTGGAATCGATGTGCAATTCTTGTCACCACAAACGATAATATAATAAGTAACAATAGAATAATCAATAATTATAAACTAAATTGTATTAAAATAGACCATTCAAATAATAACTTGATTTCAAATAATACCATTTCAGATAATATATATTTTGGAATTAGATTAGAATATGCTAATAATAATGTAATCATAAACAATTATGTATATAATAATAAAGCATATGGTATGACCATATCTGCTGAGTCATCAAATAATATTTTCATATCAAATACAGTATCATCAAACCTATGGAGTGGGGTTTCCGTTGGTCAAGATTGTAAAGACAACCTCTTTTATCATAATAATTTTATAAACAATGGTGTATATCCTTTTGATTCTGGAATAAACATTTGGAATGATAGTTACCCATCTGGAGGTAATTATTGGACTGAATATAATGGTAATGATAGTTTTCATGGAATTAATCAAGATATCTATGGTTCAGATGGAATAGGAGATACACCATATACTATACCTGGTGGTGATAATAAGGACAGGTATCCATTAATGAAACCATATGGATTTCCTAATACCCCAATAATATCTGGACCAACAAATGGAAAAAAAGGGGTATCAATTAAATATGTTTTTAATGCTTCAGACCCTAATGGATATCAAGTTAAATACATAATTGATTGGGGTGATGGAAAAACTAATACCACTAATTTTTATCATTCTGGAATTGATGTAATAGTAAACCATATTTGGGATAAAAAGGGAACATTTAATATCAAAGCTAAAGCAGAAAATACTAATGGTTTTGTTAGTCCAGAAGCGACATTTGAAGTTACTATACCAAGAAATAAAGCATTCTTTACCATACAGCCAATCTTTCTTTTGTTACTTGAAAGATTTCCAATAATAAAACATCTACTTGGGCTATAGATTGATAATAAAAAATCTCTTCTTTTTTAACTGAAGTCAGTGTAACAAATAGTGTTTAATTTATTGTTTTTATTAATTTTTGTTGCATATAAAATTTTTTATAATAATAAGTTTTAAATATTAAAAATTTATACATTTTTTAAGGGAGGAAAATAAAATTATGAAAAAGAAAATAATTGGAATTTTAGTATGTATACTATTGATGGTAACCACTGTTTTACAAGTAGCAGAGGCAATGAATGTTGGAAACAATAAAGAAACGCAAGGCACCAAATGGACTATAATTATGTTCGTTAGAGGAAAAGTTGAGAATATAACAGAGGAAAACATAAGTGGATATATTTATTATAATTGTACAGCAATTGATGTGAAATATTTCTGGATTTTTTATGCACGTCCTTTTTGGCTTGAATTTGAAAGACGGCGTTGGTGGCATGAGGATGGTTTCCTTATTGCAAAATCAATTTTTCACGGTATCATAAAGGAAGGATTGATACTAGGGATAGTATATAATTCTGGAGAGACCTAAGGATTATATTAAAAAATACATGTTGTTCATTTGAATATCTTGGAAGGTTTCAGAAGGGAAATACATGAAAAAGAAAATATTTTGTATTTTATTTTGTTTGCTGTTGATAATAGCTACTATTTTACCAGTAGTCGGAACAAAAAACGAGCTAGCGAATGTGAATAACAAATCAAAAAATTTTATCAATAATCCCAGTTTTGTTGCATCAGATAATGGAGTTATTCTTGATCAAGAATTAGATAAAAATAACAAAGGATATACAATAATTCGTATCGGAGGCTCCAATTATGAGATGGGTTATGCACAAGCTGAACGTTTGGGTGAATATATCATCGAAGCAATGTTTTTAGATCAGGACAGCGAATACATGATTGTTTAACTGATTTAATACAATTGTATATGATTTATAAAAAAGGGAAGAAATACCGACTTAATTTAATAGAGATTAAAGAACTAAATCTACATGTATCTCTTTTAAATCAATTAGAAGAAATTGAAAAATGTCAAAGCGAAGAATATGAAAATTTTAAGATTTATATAAATAATATAAACGACACGGAATTAGATGAATTTGTAGAAGAATTTTGGAAGCATAATAAAAGGGATTTCCTTAAAAAGTATTTAACTGAAGAATAATGTTACGAGTCTAATAATTAGAACCATCAGTTAAACTCGATATTTTACCTAGCAGGTTTCTTTACTTAGTTTAATTTTAAATATTTTTTACCAACATCCCATAATTTTTCAGCTAAATCCATATTATAAGATTCTTTAGATGATTTTTTAATTTCTTTTTTCACCCAATATTCCCCTGTTATATTTTCTACATCCGGTGAACTTGCAAGATATATCGAGGTTTCAGCCCCGACACTTGGATCCTTTCCCATCATTTTAAATATCATCTTTGAAAAACCTCCTGCATCTCTTCCAAGATCCGTTTTGTTCATCCCCGGTTGAACAACATTAACCGTCACACCCGTTCCCTCTAGTTTTTTTGCTAAAAGCCTAGTGAATAAAATTAAACCAAGTTTCGATTGCCTATAAGCCTTTACCCCTGAAAATTTCTGTTTAAATTCAATATCATCAAAATTTATTGTTCCATAATGCATACCAGATGTTACATTAATGATTCTAGAAGGTTTACCATTTTTTAATACATCAAGTAACAAATTTGTCATCAGAAAAGGTGCAAGATAATTCACTGCAAAAATGTTTTCAATACCATCTTTTGATTCCTTTCTTTTAAAATCCCATACACCAGCATTATTAATTAAAACATGTAACTTATCGAATTTTGATTTAAATTCATTACAGCAATTCTTAATTGACTCAATTGAAGCTAAATCACATGTTAACATCTGAATATTTTTATTATTGGTTCTTGCAATTAGTTCTTTCTTTGTTTTTTCTCCCTTTATAGTATTTCTGGTTGTAAAAACGATTATTGCTCCTAACTTTGCTAATCCAAGAGCAGTTTCTTTACCAATACCTGATGTTGCACCTGTGATCAATATAATTTTGTTTTTCAAAGTATTTTCCCCGATTTTATAAATACAACATTTGTTTATAAAGTATAGAGATAATCTCTAGCAAGTTTCAGTCTATATCCAGTTATTAGAGTTTAACACTGTTATATGAATATAATGATTTGAGTCCTTAGATAAGAGTGTTATACTACTCTTTATATAGAAATATACATTTTTTTTAAATACGAGATGGTATTAAATATGAGATGAAATATTATTATCTATTTAGGGGGAGTTATAGTAAAATGAAATGGAAACTAATACTAATTGGATTTATTGTTATTATCTTACTCCTAGTTTTACCTGTTCATGCGGTAGATACTCCTGTTGTGTCATCACCAGATGAACCAGGTCCATATCATATCGGCTACTATAGAGTAAGCTACGTTGTCCCTCCCTTTGGACGTTATTGGGCAAAGATACGATATCCCGCAACACGTGATGGATGGCTTGCACCAAAAGACTCCTCAGAAGCCCCTTATCCAGGAGTTGTCGTCGGAAATGGGTTTGGCGGGTCAGAGTGGAATATCAAATGGATACCAGAGCATCTTACCTCTTATGGTTATGTAACGATATGTTTTACACCACCAAAAAAAATATCTGGTGATACCACACAGTGGGCATATGGTTTTAATGGAGGCGTTGAAAAACTGAAAACCCAGAATAACCTATGGTTTTCTCCAATAAAGGATATGGTTGATATTGAAAACTTCGGAGCAATAGGTCTTTCTATGGGTGGCGGAGGATGCATAGAAGCAACAGGAACTCCAAGTTCAGAGATTGATGCCGCTGTTGCCCTAGCACCAGCAGGCTCAGATGATGCTAAAAACGCAGCACGGAACATCACAGTACCAACACAACTGCAAGTAGGAAACAATGATGGCATGGTCCCACCCGAGCATGTCATACCATTTTACACTGATTTTATACCAGAAACATTAGTAAAAGAATACCTGTCAATTACAGGAGGCAATCACATCGGTTTTGTAGACGAATTCTTCGCAAGAATAGCAGAACGACTTAACATTGATAAACCAAAAGATATCGAATTTGCAGAACAACGTCGAGTCTCTAGAAAGTACTTTACTGCCTGGTTTCAGTATCATTTGAAAGGACTTGACGAGTATTATACCTATATATTTGGAGAGGAAGCCCAAAATGATCTAGATGCAGGAATTCTCTCGGACTTAAGGTACAATATCCCATAAAAGAAATTGTATGTTTTTTTGGATAAAATAATCAATGTACAGTTATTAGAGGTTAAAAGTCGTAATATGTTTTATGATTAAAGTAAAAAAGTGCAGGGGGAGTGATATGAACTCCAAGTTCAAATCACTTAACTTTTAAGAACTTTTATCCTTATCTTTTCCTAAAAGATATTGAAAATCAGGTATTTTAGCCAGCATAATATGAACGAACTATTTTAATAGATATCCTTGTTATTAGTTTTGTCACACAAAGGTTGTGACACTACACTATTTAATGGAAAGTGACACTATTTATGATAGAAATAATAGTACAAAATATCGTAGCATCAACAACATTCGCAGAGAAATTAGATCTAGACATAATAGCACAATCGTTAGAAAACGCAGAATATGAACCAGAGCAGTTCCCAGGTTTGGTTTATCGGTTAAACAACCCGAAAACAGCGACCTTATTGTTTAGAAGTGGAGCGGCTAACTGTACCGGTGGAAAAACTATAGAAGATGTAAAGACCTCTATCAAAATAATAGCAGATAAACTAGAAAAAATAGGTGTAAAAGTATATAAAAATCCTGGGATTGTCATCCAGAATATCGTGGCCACATCTGATCTGGAAGGTGACCTTAATCTAAGCGAAGTAGCTCAGGCGCTTGGTTTAGAGAATGTGGAATATGAACCTGAGCAGTTCCCAGGTTTGGTTTATAGGTTCAAAGAACCAAAGGTAGCTATGCTTTTGTTTGGTTCTGGTAAAATAGTCTGTGCTGGTGCAAGAAAGATAGAAGAAGTGTCACTAGCAGTAAATAAATTATCAAAGGAGCTTTCTGTATTAGGACTTCTCCGTAAGTAAAGCATCTCTCAATTTTTCTTTTACAAAAATTCATTATTTACTGCTAATATAAAAACTAGTTTTCTAGTGATTTGGATTTAAAAATCTGAACAACTCATAAAAAAAGGGTGTTGAAAAACGAGATCAAATATCTTCAAGAACTCTTATATATAACTCAACTGTAGATAGGTTATAGAATATCAGGGAATTGATTTGTTTGGTTAAAAAAGAAAAACAGAAAATAGAAGAAATTTCTCGATGTCCAGTGTGTGGAAGTATGCATCTTAGTAAGG
>SMTZ1_10004939_pt1 | contig 13407 bp, 9 predicted proteins | sample DeeMarSWOR136_30_FD_25667 | JGI IMG/M metagenome (IMG submission 25667) | reverse complement strand
AATCGATAGTACCAGGTTCCGGAACTTACTCTTTCATCAGAAAAATTATAAGTCTGGGGTAATGTTGTCGTTCCCTTGCCCTGAACGAATCCAATAGTTTGCCATTCAGTAGATTTATAAGCAGTACGCTGGATGAAAAATCCATAGTTGTTGCTTTCAGTTGCTGTACTCCATGTTAGTATTACCTGATTGTCCTGGATACTCGCAGCAAATGAGCCAAATTCAACTGGAATGACTCCTTTTACATAAACAGTGCCATCATTAGTATCCGGAAGATAAGTCCCTAAATTAAATGTCATTGTTGAGAAATGGATAGTTGTGTTGGAGCCATCTGGTCCAATAACATCAAAAATAATAAAAATCAATGTTCCAGAAGCATCTAATGGCTGGTGACCTTCCGCGATAATAGCTAACTGTCCTGGTTCATTTTGAATGAGGGTGGTCGTCCATTCTGAAGACATAGTATTTGAGATATCTACATTTTTGAATGCCAAAATACTGCTATCATAAGTAAGCTTCATCTCATAACTACAAAACTCAAATCCGAATAGATTTGAAGCCGTTACTGGAAGATGGAGTGTGCTTCCAGACATTTTAGTCACATTATCAATAGCTACCAGAGCAATGATATTTTCCGGATCAGTTTGGAAAATATAGCCAGAACCAATTCCATGACCATGATAATCATTTGATGCTCCAACCAGGAAATTATTTCCTGAAACAGCAACCGATCGTCCAAAAAGGTCGTCGGTTGAGCCATCGCTCGAAGTTAGTTTTGCATATTCAACCCAGGAAGTGTCTCTTTCTCTCTTAAATATGTAAGCAGAACCTGAATCTTCGCCATTGTCATCATCCTGATAAGCACCGACATGCGCATAATCATAAGAAATAGAAACAGTGGCACCGAAATAGTCTTCTGCTGCTGCGTCGCTTGCGGTCAATTTTGCCTGTTGAGTCCAATTTTCACCATCGCGTTTAAAAATGTAAGCTGAGCCCGAATCTTTCCCATAATCATCATCCCAAACTGCACCAACAATTGCCCATCTATTGGATATTGATACAGAGCCACTAAATCGATCCAGGTTTCCTGGATCGTCGGCCCTTAATTTTGCCTGTTGGTGCCAAATATCACCATTTCGTTTAAATATATATGCTGAACCGGAATTTTCGACATAATCATCATCGTATAAAGAAGCAACAATAGCATAATCACCGGATATAGAGACAGAATATCCAAACCAGTCCCCCAATTCCCCATCGCTGGCTGTTAAAAGAGCCTGTTGGATCCAATTATCTCCTTCCCTTTTAAAAATAAAAGCTGATCCTGTATTTAGACCATTATCATCATCCGCATAAGCTCCAACAATTGCATAGTCACCTGAAATTGCCACAGAATAACCAAAATAGTCATATTTTGATCCATTCATATCTTTTAATATTGATTGTTCTATCCAGTTGCCGATACTGTCACATCTAAAAACATAAGCCCTGCCAATTGACACTGGCTCCATAAGTTCAAAATCAAACGAATGTATACCGACGATTGCATAATGACCAGATATTGATACAGAATGACCAAAATAATCTTGATCTGTTCCGTCGCTGGCAATTAATTTTGTGCTTTGCTTCCAAGCATTATTTTTTCGCTCAAATATATAGGCTGCACCTGCTTCAAATCCTTTTTCATCATCCGAAGTAGCTCCGATGAGAATGTAATCTTTGTAAATTGAAACAGAGTTGCCAAAACCAAACGTGGTATCGCCTGGAATAATCTTTATTTCTGTTATTTGACTATTCACAGAAGAATAATTCATTAAAACTGTTAGACCGATAAATAAAATCTTCTTCATCATAAAACCTCCTTTTGAAGTTATTGAAATCAAAAGTTATTCAATCAACACCATTTTTTTGATAAATGTTCGATTTCCCACCTGTAATCGATAAAAATAAATCCCGGTAGCAACAGCCTTGCCATCACCATTTTGTCCATCCCAACTAAATTGATAGGCACCTGCCTGTTGATTTTCTTCATTAACCAGCCTGCGAAGCTGATGTCCCAATAGATCATAAATAATCAGCGTAACTTGATGTTCACCTGCTGGCAGCTCATACTTAATGGTCGTGGCTGAATTAAACGGATTGGGATAGTTCTGGTATAAAGTAAATTTAGTCGGTAATAAATTCACCTCCACGACTTGCGAATAGTTAATTTTGCCATCCAAATCCTGCTGCTTTAATCGATAGTACCAGGATCCTGAACTTACATCGTGATCAATAAAAACATAAGCCTGTGGCGATGCCGTCGTACCGTTACCGTTAACAAAACCAATCGTCTGCCATTCAGCAAATTTATCAGCAGTTCGCTGAATATAGAAGCCATAGTTATTACTTTCTGTCACCGTGATCCACTCAAGTTTTACATCATTGTTTGTAACTGTCGCAGCAAAAGAACTCAACTCTACCGGGACAACACCCTGGACATAAATTGTCCCATCCCGCGTATCGGCAGCATAAGTCCCTGAATTAAAAGTCAGTTCCGAGAAATGAATAACGGTACTGGAGCTATCAGCGCCGATGACATTAAAATTTAAGTAAATGAGTGCACCATCTCGTGCCAAGGGAGCTAAACCTTCAGCAGTAATTGATAAATTGCCCGGAGAATAACGTACCAGCGGATATCCCCATACCGAGGTAATCGTTGCCGTCGTATCCACGTTTTGAAATTCCAGAATGCCAGTGCCGAAAGTTAAATCCATTTTATAGCTATACAGGTCAAATCCACCACGGGAAGATAGCGATACTGGAATAGAAATTGGACTTCCGGATTTTATGGTAGTATCCGAAATTGATGCGATCACATCAATAAATTGTGGACTATTTACTGTAAAATGACCGTTCCGGGTTGTATCAAGAGGTATGCCCTCATTGAAGATCATATTTTTAAATATGATATCCGTAGTCTGACCTGGCTTTCCTATTACCTTAAAATTGATCCATACCAGGGTGCCAGTTCCAGCTAAATAGCTATCGCCGCTCATTGCTATTTTTGCATAGCCAATTCTGTCCGTGAAACTAACATCTGTCCATTTGGATGCAATCGTTCCATCCACAAATATAGAATCAGCATCCAAAACATATTTACTAAATTGAAGCTCAATTATACATTTAGAAATATTTAATCCGGTCACCTCATCATCAACTTTAATTGGAATAAAAACCTCTGAGCTGGCACCACCATAGCTATCAGGTATTCTGACAAGAACCTCAGGTACAGCTAAAGCAGTGAATACTCCATCAGTAGCTAGCGCCAGCGGATTCCAGTTATTAAACCGCGCCTGAACAAAGTGTAGCGGTGATTGCTTACCTTCTATTCCGATCACATGAAAATCCAGGTAAACAAGCACGCCGCTATCCTGAAGCGCAGTCGCTCCTTCCATCGTAATAAAAATGGTGTCACTTACAATATTAATCACTATTGAATCCCAATTTTCTGCCAGCGTATTCGTGACCGTGACGCCAGTGGCAGCCAGTACCAGGGTATCGAATTGAACCGCCAATTGGGATGAAAAAATATCAAGCCCGGTGACATCTCCGACGAGGATAGGAATCGAAATTGGATATTGAGACGGTCCCGAAGTATCCGGTAAAGAAATAGCAATCTCAGCAGGCGGAATATAATTTTGCAGCGAAGAATATTTAGTCAACCGATTCTGAGCTTGATAGGCAAATGTTACACCTACTTCGCGAGAACGATTACCGGGCAGGAAATAATTGAAATAGGGTATACTAATACTCCCTTTTATTTTGCTCCCTGTAAACGATATTCCAGCATCGCCATAAGATTTTTTATCCCCTGTATCAGTAGTTTTATCACCAGTCGAATCTGTTAAACTTTCATGATAATACAATTTGGGTGTCGCATTAGATGGCGGAGTAACTTCATTCAATACAACGACCGTTCCATTATCCCCTGAATACATATACCAATTCATTACCGGCGATTGATAAATCGTATCTTCGATAGCATCTGGCATTCCATCGATGAGAATATCAAAATTATCAATATTATTAAAAATCATGCCAATTGCTGTACTATCCAGGTCAAACGACTGCCGAATCAGCTTTACACCATAATCAGATTCCAATTTTTTATCTGCACCCAATGAAACAATTCGATAAGGGTAATAACGATAGCGAAAAGTCCCTACATCGATATTTATCTCACTAATCTTTGTTTTATAGGTAATATCACGGATGATACGGATTGGTCCACTTTTGTATTCAAGCTTATCTACCTTCAGATCATTTTCGTTCAGGTTGTATGATATGGTGACAAAGGGGAAAGGATTGTATTTACCTTTCACCCGGGCTTTCTGCCGATCTAAAATGTCAATGCCATAATTACCGGTAGAATCAGCAATTCTCCACTCATCGGGAATGCCTTTATTGTTATGACCTTCAAGATAGGCAGACGCTATTACCGTATCTGACGCACCAGAGGTCGCGGCAACGTATTTGACATAAAATGGTAATAAGGGATCGTGCGTCAATACACTTGATCGATAAATATACACATACTTTTTAGTTAATGGGTCATCGGGATTGGTGAGTTCGATTTGATAGCGAACATATTGTTTTGAATCCTCGTCATCAATCCAACTGGATGGCAGTGCGTAATCACCGGCATCACCTGCCAGAAAGAGAAATTCATCGATGGTATCGACAACCGCATTATAATTTTTATTAAAATAACCCTTATCGCCATCCAATTCATCGATTTGAAAAGTTATTTGGCGCCAGGAATTATCTTCCTCACGATATGAAAAAATAAAAATTTGATCAACCGGTGCAGTGATAAATTGTTTAATAGATTGACCGGTAAATAGAATTGCCTCGTGATTGCGAAAGTCATCCCAACTTGCCCCCAATATAAGTTGGATATCAACTACAAAAATACTAAAAACGAAAAGTAATAACAAATATTTTTTCATTGTTCAATATCCCTGGTTTTATTATTAACTTCAACTAAATGCGAAAAAACCACAGCTAATCGACTGTGGTTTTATCCGATAATCAATAATTTTCAATTAAACTTTTAGTTATCTCAATAATAACATTTTATTAGTTTTGACAAATTCTCCAGCTTGAAGTCGATAAATATAAGTTCCAGCCGTTACAATTTCGCCTTGATTGTTCTTTCCATCCCAATTTACCGAATAATATCCCGCGCCCTGGTCTTTTTGAACAAGTGTTCTGACGACATCTCCTAACAAATTATAAATTTTAAGCTCGACTGGCACCATTGGTTGATCCAATTTTGGAATCCGGTACTGAATAATCGTTTCTGGATTAAAAGGATTGGGGTAATTCTGGTAAAGCGAGAATGTTCGCGGCGGACTCACTTCCACAAGAATCTCATCAGAAAATTCAAAACTTCCATCAACATCGATCTGCTTTAATCGATAATAATAAGTCCCAGTGATTACATTATGATCGGTAAATGAATATTTATGAGGTGTCGTGGTCGTGCCCTGTCCCTTTACAGAACCTATCTTATCCCAATCAGTATCATCAATAGTTTTTCGTTGAATTTCAAATCCATAATTATTGGTTTCAGTTTCCGTCGCCCATTCAAGGAACACTTTGCCATCAGAATCCAGTGCCCTAAAAAATGCCAGCTCAACAGGAAACCAGGTATTTGTCTCTGTGCTGTACTTCACAGGATTTTCAAAATTTGCAGCCAGCGAATCGCTGAGACTATCTGGTTTGTTCGGACCCAGATAATAGGCTTTATAGGAAAAACTGATGTTACCTGCGATATCAGTTCCTTCAATCTTGACTCCAGTATCACCCCAGGACACCAAATCACCCGTATCCTGACCTTCTTCAAGAATAGTATCATCGTCTTTATAATATAATGTTCTGGTTTCCCCGATCTCAGTCAGTCGAAAAATAATTGAATAAGTACCTTGATTTCCAGTTACCTGCCACCAGTTAACTTTTGGTGCATCATCCAGGGTATTGTCTATACCATCATCTCCACCTTTTCCGTCGATTTGAATACCACTTCGATTGTAAGGATTATAAAATTTCATTCCAGAAGCATCCGGATTCAGGTCAAACGACTGTCGGAGGAGGTACACATGATCGCTAGTATTTAAAGTTCCAGAAACACCGTCTGATTCGATACTATAGGGGTAATACTTCAATGGCAAACTAAAATCGAATGGGTTCATCCCAAAACCTATATCGATATGCCAGAAGACTTCCCGAATCACTCGTACGGGACCGATTTTCTTTCTTACCGTATCAATAAAGTTGATAAGCAAATCCTCATTCGTATAAAACTCAAAAAGGTTATAAAGCAACAAGTTGATCCGTACTTTTTGGCGATCGAGAATATCAACTCCTGTGCCTTCTGTCAATATCCAGTCAGAAGGGATCCCTCCAGTTGTATCACTCTGTATATAAGTTTTTGCAATTATTGTATCGGCACCAGCATTAGCGAAATCAGGTTTATAATCCATGTAATGCTCAGGAGATAATGGTAAAGAATTTGTTGAGCGATAGACATAAGCCCATGCCTGGCTGCTATCGACTGTATCTGTTACTGTGATTTCGACTCGCTCGTAGCCCTGTGATACAAGATCATCAATCCAATATGAACCATCCGGTGCCTGGTCACCCATATCTTTTGCCATAAAAACCAACTCGTCATTACCATTGAAGAAACCGTCGGGATTGGCTAACCAGAAGTTTGCTGTATTATCTTTTTCATCAAATTGAAAGGGAATGGGACGCCAGGTATTTTCACTGGCGTTATAAGCATAAACATATAGCTCATTTATCGACACCCCACTCATGCCTAAAATATCTGGACCTGAAATAATTACGGGATCTAAATCTCGAGGATTATTCCAGCGCCCTTCAATAGCTCCTGCCTTAACAAAAGGAACGGATGAAATTAACACCAGCAAGATGATTATACGGGAACGAGTTATTGGGGAAGTCATGCTACACCTCCTGTTGAAATTTTGAGTAAATGAATTGATTCAGTTTTAAGGGGGTGAGAAAAAACAAAATACCATTTTGGGAACCATTCTCGTTTTTATTTTTATTAAGCTTAAAAATAAAATCCAAATTATTAATCCTCACCCTCTAAATTTAACCATTTTTTTTTAAATATCAACATTTTTTTTCATTTTAATCATTTTTCTAATGGGTAAGGAGTGAGAATAAATTAAATGCATTTCTATTTTAGCTTAACTTTTATATAAACAATGATCAAACGTTATTAGAAATTACAATTTCTTTGTCTCATCCCTTAGCTTGATTTCATCTTTCATTAGGAGCAACCAACTATTACTGTAGTTAAATCTGGAAGAAATCCTTTAAAAGGTTTGGAACTTTTGAAAGGTTGGATGAATCGTTTCTTAGAAGCTAGTTATGGCTATTGCTATTATCGACATGATCACAACAAACAACGCAAATGACAGTTACTTTTACATTATTTTTACATTTCGTACTTGACTTTCACAAAATTTATACGTATACTGACACTGTTAATTTAAATTAATAATAGTGTAGGTATACTGGTAAAATTATGAAAAAAGAAATTTTAACCAATAAAGAAATTGTCGAACAAACTACTATTGATTCAAATTTATTTCAACAGATGTTGAAACGCAAACTCATTAAGCCGCTGGGAACAGCAGATGAAAATGTCCTAGTTTTCGATAAAAAGACCATTAAGCAGGTTAATGATATAAAGCAATTCCTTACTATGGGCTATTCACTTGAAGAGACAGAGAAAATTCTAAAAAAAGTTGGTCTTCCCTCCCTAAAAGAATCAAAGAAAGATAGTGTAAAAAAGATACGTTATCTTACCGTCGGTGAACTGGCAAACCAGGTAAACATTAATCCACGGACTATTAAGTACTGGGAAGAACGGGGCATTATCGAACCCGATACACGGTCGGAAGGCGGTTTTCGGCTTTTTGCAGAACATTGGGTCTACTTCTGTAATTTAATCAAAGATCTGCAGTTATTTGGTTACAGTCTCGATGAAATAAAAGAGATATCAGACCTTTTTCGAGATTTCCAGGCTATTAGACAATCCCTGGAAGCCTTTCCTTATGAACAAACAAAGTCAAAATTACAGATAATGCAAGAACGAATACAATCTTTTTTCGATAAAATGAATCAATTCAAAGAGGGTATGCATCGCTGGGAAGAGTTATTAAAGAAAAAAGAAAAAGAAATTCGACAATTTGAAAATAAACTAAAACAATCAAAAGCATCTTCTGAAAATAAGGAGAAATAATGATGGGTATTTCAAGTCGTCCAAAAATAATTTTTATCGAGCCCAAATCGCCTAATTTACATATATTTTCAAGGTTCGTCATTCCAAGGCTGGGGATTTTGATTTTAGGCACAATGATGAAAAAATTGGATTGGGATGTCCAGGTGATTATTGAAGAAAACCAGGAATTGGATTTGGAATGTATCAGATCGGCAGATATGGTAGGAATTTCTACCATCACGTCAACAGCTCCACGCGCTTATACCATCGCAGATCAGGTGCAAGAAATGGGAATACCCGTTATTATGGGGGGACCACATGTGAGTTATTTACCCGAAGAAGCATTAGAACATGTTGATTTCGTATTTCGTGGCGAAGCTGAAAAAACATTACCACTATTCATCGAGCAATGGTTAAAAGGAGGAAATTTTGCGACGATCCCTGGTCTGTCATATCAAAATGATGGTAAAATTGTTCATAATCCATTAGGTGAATTAAATAATGATCTGGATTCACTTCCCTATCCTGATCTTTCTCTAATTCAGAATGGGATCAAACGAAATTTTGGATTTAGAATTATTCCGGTACAAACCTCTCGAGGATGTCCATTCAATTGTGAATTTTGTTCAGTCACGGGAATGTTTGGCAAGAAATTACGTTACCGCTCCACTGAAAACATCATCAACGAGCTCCGATGCTACAATGATAAAAAAAATGCTGTCTTTTTTTACGATGATAATTTTACTGCCAACCGTAGGCGTGCTAAGGAATTGTTAAGAGCGATGATAGATGAAAATTTTAAATTTTCGTGGTCCACCCAGGTGCGGGCAGATGTAGCCAAAGATCATGAACTTGTGGAGTTAATGCACCTTGCCGGGTGTGAAACTGTCTATATTGGATTCGAATCAATTGACCCGGAAAATTTAAAATCAATGAAAAAGGACCAATCCGTAGATGAGATCAAATCAGCGATTGCGATTTTAACTAAAAACAAAATTCAAGTTCATGGCATGTTTGTATTTGGATTTGACAATGATGATCAAAAAGTAGTTAAAGAAACGATCCGTTTTGCAAACCGCAGTAACATTGGAACCATCCAATTCTTAATCCTTACACCGTTACCTGGAACAGAAACATTTAAAAAATTAAAACAACAGGGAAGAATAAAATTTTTCGATTGGACACTTTATGATGCGCATCATGCAGTTTTCGAATCAGAAAATTTAACGATTGACGAGCTCCAAAAGGCACAAATTAAAGGTCATCAGTCATTTTATTCGATACGACAGCTTTTGAAACGTGCATTGAGATTCAATTGGTACCAGGTTCTCATTGGATTTTACGCACGTCGCTTAAATCGAACCTGGAAAAAGAAAAATAAAATATGGCTGCGAGTGCTGGAACTTTTAAAACCGAACTTCAACTTTCAAATTTCTATCGACTTCAAGCAGGTTATCCGACTGCCGAAAAAATATCAGGATATTAAAAAAGATTATGTTAAGCGCAAAAAGGAAAATTTACAATCAAATCGAAAATTTGGGAGTTTAGACAAGGTAAATGGCAGATTGTCAGCAAGGTAATTCTATTCGATCAATTCATTTCTGAATCGTGTTTTGCAAAGAAAAATATTTACAATTATCAAATCGATTATATTGAATGATAGGGAAAAAATTGATGAATCGAGTTGTCTATTACTTGTCTAAGAATCGTCAATTAAGTCAATCATCACCACTTTTACTTTCTTCACTACCTCATCTTTCACGCGTCCAATTGTTTTCAAAATAATTGATTTTTCTAAAGCAGTAAATGCATCAACTTTTATCTTGCTTTTAATTTTCAGAATCCCTATATCTAAATCTTTTTGTTCAAGAAATACAGAATATTCAATTGGTTTAAGATTGCTGGTGATGCCACAAACAATAACATCCAAATATTGCTTGTTATATGAATTGTTAGAAATAATCAACACAGGTCTAATCTTACTAGATGAGAGATCTGAGAACGGAAATGGAATAAGTACAATATCGCCCTGATTATAAATAAGTTGACCAGATTGCATCATTTTCATCTTCCCATAGCTTTTCAAATACTTTTTCTGAATGCAGTTTCAAATCTTTAAAATCATTAAACTTATCAATCGATTCAAGAAACGTAATGATAACTCGATATTTTCGTTTAGTTTTTATCTCCACGAGCTGATAAATATTTTCTCCGTCAAATATACCTTCTATTGTATGTAATTGATGCGCCATTTTTCACTCCACTAATTTGCATGTGTTTGCTCATATTAATATTAAAAATTTTAAAATAAAAATCAACCAAAATATTATTTGATCATTAATATCTTAGCATAGTTCCAATAATTGCTTGTCCCAGGATTGCGTCGGCTATTCTTCCATACTCCGACTCACCCGAAACAATAAATGCTTTAGTTGATGAATTATTTTGAATCAATTGGTAAATTTGCTCAACTTTAGAACGCATTCCACCTGTCACATCCTGACCAGAAGAGCCGCCAAGTTGATCGATAATTTGAGCATAGTTTTTATGATCGATAATTGGAATGACATTTCCCTCTCTACCTAAAACACCGGGCACATCGCTGATTAGAATGATTCGATGGAAAACAATATATTCACTTAATTTCTGAATCTGATCTTCGGTCGATGCAATGGTAAAGCCCTGTTTCTCATCGAGAACAATATCACCATGGATCAGCGGAACCTGGTTGGAGTCCATTAAAAAGCGAATGTTTCGGGTGTCCATAAAATAAAGCTTGCCATTGCGAGCCATTGCAACCGCTGACGGTTGAATCGTAATTGGGAATAATCCTTCCTCGACAAACAATTGCAACAGTCTTAAGTTCATCCGGATTATGTCTTGCCTGATTTCATAAAATGCCTGCCAGCCGAATTGAGGATGTTGCCCCTGCTGCGCATTGTATTTCTTTGCAGCGATATGCCCGTAACTTCCCGCGCCATGAGTTAAAAGCAAACTTACTTTTCCAGATTGAATCGCAGCAGCGATCTCACGGGCGATTTTTCGTACCCGATCCTCTTTTAAACTCTCTGGCTTATTTTTATCGGTGATGAAAGAACCACCAATTTTAACGATCACTCTTTTTTTCAATGATAATTTCCCTTCCATCAATATTTATCACATCACCCGTCTTAAGTCTGTCAATAGAAATTTGATCAATCGTGGGGATTTCACTGATAATGGCGCCGACAGCAACAATTGTTTCACACTCCTCAAGAATCATGCCAATCGGAGCAACGCCATTCTTTTTAAGCGCATAAAGAATATAAGAGCCAACCGTACTCCCTTTTGCGTGAGGAAAAGCAAAAATTTTGCCTGCTATGGATTGACCCAACAATGGATGATTCGGCTCCTTAATAACGCCAGTTTTTTGATCCACTGCGCCAAAGAAACTAATCGGCAGATCAGATTTCAAAACAGATCCTCTAGTTTGACCCAAATAAATGATTCTTCCTTCTAATATATCCATGTTCTTATAGTTACCACCTAAATTTCCAAATTGCAATACTCAAAGAACAAATAAATATCAAATCCAAAATTTAAAATCCAAAATCGTAAATCGTAATTCGTAAATCGTAAATCAAAAATGTCCCTCAATTGCTGCTTGAATACATTGTTCTGTTGTAACAAAATAAACGATTGCGCCCTGGTGCGAAGGTAAATAGGCTGCTGCTTTTGCAGAATTCGTCACAATATATTTGATTCCCATATCCTCAAGCGGTGCGACAACCATACAGGTATCAGCTAACACTTTTGCACCTGCATTTTCTATAATTTCAAGAACACCAGCCGTTCTTGCTTCCTCTCGAACAATTGCTGAACTGGCTATCCAGAGTGGTTTTTTAAGATTTGTTTTACCAATAATTTTTGTGATTTCTTTCAATTCATCCAGGGAAGCATGGGGACATCCTAATGTCACCAGGTCGATTTGATTTCCCGCCTGGCTTAATGCTTGCTGTGCTTGATCGAGGCTGGTTATTTTTATTTCAGCAGCATCAGGCTTGACAATCCTTTCATTGGATGACTTTGCTTCCGGGGTGAATCCTTCAATATGGTATAATGCAACTGCTCCAGATGCAGCCATGGCGGCACCCAGTGCTTTTAATCGGGTTGTCACTTCATTTAAATCCGTTGGAAGTTCAATACCCTGAAAGAATGGAACCCCGTTTCCCACTTTTTTCCCAACCAAATATCCCAATAGACCAAAATCTGCTGGTGATTCTAATTTGTAGTCCACTAAAATTCGATGAGTTGCCAATCGGTTTTGATAAAGATGCAATCCGATTCTGGGCGTACAGCCACAAAAAGCTGCTGCCAGTGCTGAAGGTCCCCCCTCTCGATTCGTCCTTGCTCCGAGGACAGAATTAGCATAGCTCACTGCCGACGATTCACTCCAGGCAATATGCTCGCCTTGTTGTGGGACAATTCCGATATGATAAGGCGTGCAAGTCAATGTTGCACGCACTCCCATGCGTTTCAGCACTTCGATAATCTCGATCTGCTTCTGCGCAAATGCTTCTGGAAATCCCAACTGCCGCCACAATTGCCGATCGATCCCCGCTGGATTCATGAAAGCAGGAATATGAACCCGCGCATCCTGATTTGCCCAATCAGTCAAAAATTCTAATCCCGGATCACCGATGTTTTTATAGCTCACCCCTGCAATTTGAGCAGAGGTTACTGGAACCATGTCTTTGGCGCCATAAATCCTGCCCAACGCCATTAAAATTTCCATGGCTTTTTTTAAGCCACGACCGTGTTTGCCTTCTAATAGAGCTTGTTCTTTTTCAGTTAATTTCATAATGCTTAATTCTGCTTAGTCAGATTATTAAAATTAATCAGCAAATACATGTCATTTCGAGCGAAGCGAGAAATCTATTTATTAAACCAACCAATCTTGAAATACACAGATTCCTCTCTCCGCTTCGCTTCGTTCGGAATGACTCAAGTCAGTTTAATCTGATTAGGTAGTATTAATTAGTGTCTGTCTGAAAAGTATCAATTATTCTTAAAAGCTGTCATTCCGAACGAAGTGAGGAATCTGATTTTTACGAAAATATTGGACT
>SMTZ1_10004936_pt1 | contig 13407 bp, 8 predicted proteins | sample DeeMarSWOR136_30_FD_25667 | JGI IMG/M metagenome (IMG submission 25667) | reverse complement strand
GGAGGCCATTCGGGTCGGCGACTTTAAGACGCGAGTTCGACGGCGAAAACTGGAGTGGCTACAACCGGCTTTCCTTCTGGGTCTATCCTACGCTGCCCGGCTTTCGCATTATCTCGTTGTGTCTTGTCCTGCACAACGAGGGCAGCGAAAAGGTACCGGGTCCTTACGGGCGAAATGGACGCAACCATGTTCTTCTTGAGCCCGACAGGTGGAACCACGTAGTCTGGGAGATAGCCCATCTGGGTCGCGACAAGGTAACCGGCGTCGATTTTATTTACCGACTACAAGGCAATGAGCCGGGCGCTACGAAAACCGTCTGTTATGATATTGACCACTTGGAGCTGCAAGAGGTAGACGCCGACCATTTCGAAGGCTGGGACGTTACACCTGGCGAGATTGCATACTGTCACACCGGCTATCCGGCCGATGCCTCCAAGACGGCCATTGCAAGCAATGTGGCGGCAAAAGAGTTCACAGTCGTCGATACGGAAAACCGGAAAGCAGTCCTCACGAAGCCTATCGGGACCGAGAGTTTCCGCCTCGGCCGATTCCAGATCATGGACTTTTCGGAAATAGACCGGCCGGGGACATATAGCATCAAGGCCGGAGATGCTGAGACGCGTCCGTTCCAGATTCGTCCGGACATCTGGCGTCAGACGATCTGGAAAACGATCAACTTCTTCTATTGCGAGCGCTGTGGCACAGAAGTGGCGGGCATTCACGACACATGTCACCGGGACTGGCTCTGCAAGCATGGCGATCATCAAATACTCATAAATGGCGGCTGGCATGATGCTGGTGACCTTTCACAAGGCTTGGTCAACACCGCTGAGGCAACTTATGCGATGTTATCTTTAGCACGGAGACTGCAGCACAGTGACTCTGCTCTGGCCCAGCGACTGCTTGGAGAGGCTCGCTGGGGCTTGGATTGGATTCTCAAGACACGGTTCGACGACGGTTATCGCTGCACGTGGGCTACGATGGATTTCTGGACAGACGGCATAATAGGCACAGTCGATGACGTGACATTGGAGGCGCGTAACAGGCCGTTTGAGAACTTCCTTGCTGCCTCTGCAGAAGCTCTGGGTGGGCAGATGCTAAAGGAAATCGACCCAATCCGCTCGGCTTATTTTCTGCAAGCGGCTGAGCGGGATTGGCGTTTTGCTCTTGAGAAGTCGCAAACGCCCAACTTAGAGCTTGCTGCTGCCGGCCTGCAAAGTTCAATTGACCTCTACGAAGCTACCAAGCAACAATCCTATGCGGATCAAGCATTTAGGTTTGCCGACATAGTTCTGGAGTGCCAGCAACAGACGATCCCGTTGTGGGACATTCCGCTAACCGGCTTTTTCTACAGAAGCCCGAAAAGAGAGCGTATCCTTCATTACTCCCATCGAGGCCACGAACAAGCGCCAATCGTTGGTCTAAGCCGTCTCTGCCACAAATTTGCCAATCATCCGGACTGGATGGAGTGGTACGCGGCAGTTGTCCTATATTGCGAATATTTCAAGACAATCGTGAATTACACGGCTCCATACTACATGCTGCCGGCTTCCATCTACCGCATCGATGAGTCCGGCCGGGGGACGTTTCGTGAGCAGGTAAAGAATGGTATAAGGCTAAGTGGTGAACACTACTTGCGCCTTTTCCCAGTCTGGTACGACTTTAGGGGTAATCATGGGACTGTACTCTCGCAAGCTAAAGGACTCGCCGTTGCGGCTCATCTGCGAAAAGATGCCGACCTTATTGATTTGTGTCAGAAACAGCTGCAATGGGTTCTGGGGCGCAATCCATTCTGCCAGAGCACAATGTACGGTGAAGGGCATGATTATGCGCCGCAATATACTGCCATGTCCGGTGATATGGTAGGCTCGCTGCCGGTGGGTATCCAGACGCACTTCGATCGTGATGTACCTTATTGGCCAGCCGACAACTGCTACAATTACAAAGAAGTCTGGGTGCATCCCTCGTCCCGCTGGCTTTGGCTGATGTGTGATCTATTCAAAGCTAATCTGTCTCAACATGAGGATTTTGCCCTTACACAGCAGGTTTCCCAGGCCGGCGATGTTTCTATCCAGGTCACCATACGAAAACCAGAAGAAATGCGCTTTGCGCTTCGGACCTGGAATCTGGAGTCTCCTCAAGAACAAATCCAGGCAGAAGTTCGGTCTCAATCGGCGAGAACCATCACGTGGCGCACTAAAATGATTGACAAGGCCAAGCCATGGATTGCCGTTGTCATTCCAAATGACGATCTATCCAGAGGCAAAGAGGTCTTTGGTGCGCTACCTCAGGATTAACCGCCTGTGTCCGCCTATCACGGCGAATCTTCATGGGCAGGGGCGTTAGTGTGCAGCGGCCTGCCGATAGATACTTTTGGACGTGTCACCGATACGGAGAAGGGGACGGGTCGAGCCATTTAACCGTGTGGTCTTTGATGGCCCAGGCCGTGAAGAAATTGCCGGCTGGATTGTGGTGGCCTATATAGTATCGCTTCAGATACGTATTGATATCCACTTTGAACTGTTTGTAATCGGCGCGGAAATAATCACGCATGTCGATAACGGGATAGGGCTTGTCTTTCAGCCAATCGACGAAACCTTGGTCGAATCGCCGCATGCCACGCAAATCACTGGCAATATTGCCTTGGCCGAATGAGAGGATCAACATAAGTTTCTTGCCGGTGCTTTTGACAAACTCCTCGGTCCATGTGACAATGTGTCTTGTGGAGTGGAGCGCTGCTTCGGTGTGCATTCTTCTGATTGCCTGTTCGGGACTGACAGTGGTAAATTTCTCCTTGGACACTCCGAAAGCGTCGGCGACGGCTTTGAGGAGTTTTTGTGCGGCTTCCCGGCCGCCGTGCGTGCCCAGCATTACGTGCAGCACGGGATCATCTTTGAACGTTTTGAAGGCGAAATCTTCATCACAGAGCTGGTAGACGTCTTCCTCGCTGCGGCATATATTCTCTATCTGCTCGCACCGGTTCTGTTTCACGTTTACCCGCAGATATGGCAGTGTGAAACCGCACGATGTACGCTGGCCAAAGCGGATGGAGCGCCATGAGTCCAGATTGCGAAAATGGTCGTCGTCCCAGATATTAAGAATGATATATTTAGCCCCATTTTCTTTTTCGACTTTCAGCATGCGGCGATACGCCTGGTACACACTGTAACCGCCGACACCATAGTTTCGTATAGGCTCCTGGATATGCCCTGCCAGATATTCCTGCCAGGTTTCGCCGTCACTGACCTGGTCGCAGTGCGTGAAGCTGTTGCCGTAGGTGTTGATACGAGAGGGCCGGTCCGGGAAGTTGACGACCTTGCGGGCGCCATCGGGTTCATAGCTGTAGAAGCCTTTGGAGCCATCTACACTTCGCGACCGGACGGAGTTGCACAGGACCCAACCGAGCTCAGGGTCGAACGTCCAGCCCTGATTGCGACTGAGTTTGTCGGGACCTTGCTCACGGCGGAGGAAGTTGTCAACCTGTTCACGGCTGGGCATTATTGAGCGCAGGTATTTCCTGATGCGGGGGTCATCTACGCTCTGAGAGGCCCCTTTCATATTGTTCGTGCTGCCGAATGTGATTGCTGTTCCAGCGGCTGCTTTAAGAAAGTCACGCCTTTGCATACGAAAGCCTCCCGAATGAATGCCTTCTTCTCGTATTCTTCAGACAAATCGCTCATAGTCTGTTATTTGGCCAGCCGGTGCGCTTCAGCCAATTGTCCATTTCGGCGGCAAGTTCCTTGCGATGCGAACGGTACTTGGGCTCGTTGGCCACATTGTTTGTCTCTGCCGGGTCTTTGTCAAGGTTATAAAGGTACTGCGGGCCCTCATGGTAGCGGATGAACTTGCAGCCTTTGCCGCGGATCATGAACGCGGCCCTCGTGCCCGGCATCACTTTGCGCAGGCCACGTGGGTTTGGCCTGACTCGCTCGGAGAAAGTATACTGTCTCGCGGTGGCCGTGTCTCTCTCGCCGGTTAGGAAAGGAACGAGATTTTGTCCCTGGGCCTGCTTGGGGATAGGGTGTCCCGCCAGCTCCAATAGGGTCGGCATAAAGTCGGTCGAATCCACGGGCAGCTCACTAACCTGGGCCTTGAATTTGCGCGGGTAGCGTATGAGCAGCGGCACGCGGACGACCTCGTCGTAGAAAGCTGTTGTTGATTTCCAGACCATGCCATGTCCACCCATCATGTCACCGTGGTCCGATGTGAAGACGATGATGGTGTCATCCGTTTTACCGGTTTCTTTAAGCGTCTTGAGAATTCTGCCGACCTGGTCGTCGATCAGTTTGACCATTGCATAATAGATTCTCAAGAACTCCCTCATACCGGGTTCACCGAGGCCCTTGATGATTTCGCGAGACCACTCCTTTTCAAAGCGGGCCTCGCGCACGTGGCGATTGTCAGGCAGCTTAATCTCGTCCGGATCAAAGGCCTCATAGTAGGGCGAGGGCACGACATTTGGGTCGTGCGGCCAGACGAACGAGCACGTCACCATGAACGGGCTTTTGCTGCCGTTCAGTTGCTTTAGCCTTTGGCAGGTTAAGTCTGCGACCTGTACGTCAAGACATTGCTCGAGCGGCAGCCTGAGTCTACCCATTTTCGTGATGAACTCGGCAAGCCTTCTATCCTTCCAGCGATCACCTAAAGCGTCTACTTTGGCCTGCAGCGCGGGCGAAATCTCAACCGGCAGCGCCCAGCCGTACCAATTCATCCACGTGGCTTTATCACGCCGGCTCACTTCTGAGAAGACCGACGTCATTTTCGTCTTGTACTCCACGTTGGAGCGGAACATATCCGGATAGTAGGGCAGACTGTCACCCTCAAGATGCCACTTACCGTAATGATGGGTTATGTATCCGGCTTCATTGAGTAGTTTCTCTGTCGTGGTGTCTTCGGGGCCAATGCCTTGCTGTTTCCTTGGGCTCGCGTTTAGCACGATGCCGTGGGCGTGCGGATACACTCCCGTGACAATCGACGCGCGAGTGGGGGAGCAGTACGGCGTCGTGCAGGTGGCCTGCGTGAAACGAACGCCTTGCTGTGCGATTCGGTCAATGTTCGGCGTGTCAACCGGCCCGCCATAGCAGCTCAAAGCATTGGCGTTGAGCTGGTCGCACATAATAAACAAAATATTGGGGTGCTTCGGCGCGGGCCCGCTCGCCATCGATATGGTAGGCTTGAAAGCGATTCCAGTTATTGCGGATGTTGCAGCGCCGACGGTTTTAAGAAACTCTCGCCTGGTTTGTATTCGCACGACTATTGCTTTCCTTTTGTGCACGCTCAACAGTACCACGGAGCAAGTTGCCGCTAATAATACCGCAATCGGCAGGCCACTTCCAGACTGTTTTATGGACAACTATTATTTCAGATCAGGGTTGTAGGCTCGGATGGACGTCAACGGCTCCGATGGTGGACAATTCCGGCCAAACTGCGCTGTACTTAACGGTCAGATATGATATGCTAATGGCAGATTCGGCGCATAGTTAAGCGCGTCTGACACGGGCAAAGCGGGATGGCATAGTGCGTGAAAGGAAATATTATGGTTGTTAGGCAAGCGCGATTGAAAATGGCGGTTTCTTTGCTGGTATGCTTGGTAGTTGTATCGGCAGCAAAGGGTTACGAAGGCAGTCCGTTTGTTATCAAGCTTGCTATCCCTGGGCCCAAGGATTCCGCTGGCGGGATAATTGTGGCGGACGTGGACAACAACGGTACGATGGACTACTTGGTCACGGTGCCTGGCCACCTTGCGGCCTATGACAACGACGGTAAGAAGCTGTGGGTTAAGAAAGCGGATATCTGCGTCGGTGGATCGAGCGAAGGCGAGGGGCTACCGGGCCATTGTGGCCCCGGTGTTGCGGCGGGTGACGTGGACGGCGACGGCAAATGCGAGGTAGTTTTTGTTACCAGGGACTCTGTAGTCCACATCCTGGATGGGGCAACTGGACGGCAAGAGGCCGGCGCTAAACCGCCGTATCCTGAAGCTGCCGCCCGCTGGGAAGTGGCGATGATTGCGGACTTTCACGGGACAGGGGGCGACCGTGACCTTTTGCTGCAAGCGACGAACAAGGAGGGCTACCGGATGGGAAAGTTCCTTGCGGCCTATGCTATGGAACAGTTACTAAGTGGGGGCAAACCGCTGTGGCAGACTGATAGATTTGTAAGCTGCGCGCACAATTCCGCCCGGGTTGCCGACATCGACGGTGACGGACGCGACGAAGTGCTCGGCGCAACGATTTTCTCGGCTGACGGCAAGTTAGTGACTCGTGCCGTGGCTGGGCGGTGGCACATGGATAGTATTTTTGTAGCGGACATCCAGCCTGCTAAGCCCGGCTTAGAGGTCGTCATGCTTGAAGAGGGGTCAAACCACGTGCAAGTAGTTGGTGTTACAGGCCCGATTTGGCGGAGCCATTTCAAGAGGCAGGAGCCGCAGAACGCCGCAATTGGCTGTTTCAAGGAGGGCAGCGATGAGGTCTTTATCTGGTGCCGGTCGCGCTACACCGAGCATCAAAAGCCCTTTGTTTTCGACTCGACCGGGCAAAAGGTTTTCGACTACGAGATGGATGATGTTGCACCACCTGGCTGGACGGCCAGCGGTGTTGAGATAATTTACACCATCGACTGGACCGGCAAAAAACAGCAGTTGGCTTGTGCCACGGAGCGCCATCAAAGTGGTGACGTGTGCATCTTTGAACCGCTTACGGGTAAGTTTGTCCAGCACTTCAAGGAAAAGGCGGACCGGCTCTACGTGGCAGACGTGACGGGTGACTGGCGCGAGGAGATAATTGTTCTAAATGGGAGCGAGCTGCGCATATATCAGAACACCGACCGCAATCCAAGGCCCGACAGAAAGCGCCTGTGGGCTGAGCGGAACTACCGTCGTCTAAAGCAGTGCCACAACTATTATTCGCCTTAGACTTAGCCTGCGTTCGGTATTGTCGTAGCTGCGGCTAAATGTGCGCGCTGTGTGGGCAGCGGTCTCTTAGCCGACGAGAAGTATTAGGACACCGGCAATGAGGCTGAATCTAACGAAGCCACTATCGGCTGGCACCAATACCTCTTGCTGTGTGGCTCCGTCAACGTCTCAAGCGGGCCGACCCGGATCTTTCTGAGCAGCACGATGCTACTTATGAGGTAACGTGGTAGCTGAACTCAAGCACCTTCGGCTCAACCAGCTTTCGGTAATCGGCCATGCTCATACGGATGGCTTTCTCATGGCTGCCGGCCTGGAACACGATATGGTCATCGTTCTCGAGAGCCTTGTCCATAACGGTAGACATATCATACAAATTGCCGAACGGCGGCTCCGCACCCAGCTCACAATCCGGGAACATCTTGCCAATGTCCTTTTCCTCGACCAGGTCCACCGATTTAGCACCCAACTGACTCTTTAGGGTGTGCAGGTCGATTTTGTGACATGCCGATAGAACACACATCACGTGCTTATCGTCAGCCCTGACGATCACCGGTTTCGCTACGTATTTGCCCGGTTCGTGCTCCTCCGATGCCATATGTTGCGCCGTAAAGGCCGGCCTGTGCTCAGTAAGCTCGTACTTGACGCCCGACTTGTCCAGAAATTCTGTTACTCGCATCCTTGCACCTCCAATAAATTGCGAAAATCATCGAGCAGTAGTCCTTTATATGCTTTTTGTATCGGGGAAGATTCGCCGTGTCAATTGTCAATGTCAAGATTTGGAGCTATTGCGAAAAAGTGACAGATGTTGCCTTGTCGGGTATTAGGTCTCACCGTTTCAGTCCGAGCCGAGGCGTAGATGGGCAAGGAACTGGCAAGTGTAGCCAAAAGAAGGCTTAACAGAGCATTCCGCCGCGAAACCCGGTGGATAGTTGAAGGCCACCATGGATTATGCTATTTCTACAAGGTCGAAGGCGTGAGAATTATGAAGCGATTAGCCAGGACGGTCGGGGTGGCATAGTTGGCGCTTCTATCATGACATTTTCAGACGCTTCGTTTCCGTCTTGAGAGGCAGACTAAACGAAGTTCTTACGCAAAACCTCAGCAAACGCAGTGAGCCTTTTACTGCTCCTTCAATAACATCTCGTATTCGGTCTCAAAGCGCATTTTGTGCTTGACTTCTTCTTCAGCTATCGCCAGGAGCACTTCTCGCGATTCCTCGTCGGGCGCGTTGGCTGCCAGATTCACGTAGGTCCTGAACGATGCCTCCTCCTTTTCCATCCCCAAAAGAAGCATGTCTCTATAGTCCATATCGAGTTGTGCATCGGTGTCAGACATGATGTACTCGCTCACAGGCCGGCCGGGTTTTAGTTCTACCGAGACCGTCCTGCCTGCCTTCATAACTTCCAGCTCCAGTTTTGCCTTGTGCTCCAGTTCTTCTTTAGCCAAATCCTCAAAGACTCTGCGCGTTTCGGCACTACTGACGCGGCTGGCCAATGCTAAGAAAAAGTAATACGCTTCCACTTCTCTCGAAATCGCAAATTCAAGAACTTCGTCATCCGGTTTAGCTGCAGCCATCGCTTCTCTTCCTTCGTAGTTGGCGATTCAAAAATAGTGTTAACCGGCCTAAGAGCACCACAAAAGTTGCCAGTTACAATTCAGGTTTCCAGCGAACTGGAATCTCCACACCTGACCCTTCACTAACGCACTCACTCAAACTGCCGTTTCTGCTGCTCATTCCGCATGGTTGTTCGCTGCTGAATTATAACCGTCCCAGCGACTTTCACAAGCCTTTTTCCGCAACGGAATACTATCGCTGTTCTCCGTGTTCTCGGCCACTGAGATTTGCACGTGTTTTAGCGAGCTTAATAATCGGGCAATCACGGGAAGATCAGCATCTCCATTCTTCCAGTTGGTGATAGGGGTATTCGAGGCATTGCCCATTACCCGATAGTTTTGGAAGCCCCGCGGTTTGGGGCAGCTTATTGAAGGCTAAGCAGCGCCACAATCTTGCCATCGCCGGATTCATGTGATGCAAGGGCCTTGCCCAGAATTGCATGACGTCTTCTCTCATTTTCTGCAAGCAACGCCTTTAGCTCTTCGAAGTCTCTCGCTTCATTTACATCAAGCACGCTCCATTTCATGGCATAGCCTGCTTTGGATGAAGTTGTAAGCAGATCTCCTCTTTTAATGGGGCCGTTCTCATCTGTAACTTTAACGGGGATTCTTCCTGCAACTGTAAGTTGCGCGGCGGTTACATCCTCATACATCTCGCCTGTTTCTTCATCCAGAACCAGCTCCATTCCCATTACCAGATGAGGCTGGGTGGAAATCACGCCCAGTACGGAGGAATCAAAAGGTTTGCTGCTTTTTGTGACGCTTTCATCATTCTCCGGATCTGCTATCACCACGTCACCTGGCTCGGTGTCACCAACAGTGTCCAGGATGTACTCTGCAAGGTCGATTGCACCGCCTGTGCGCTGGTCAGCATACAGGCCATTATATGTGCCGCCACTTGCACTATCTCTGAAATATCCTGAATAGTACGTTCCGGTGCCATCCCTCATCACGGTTGCCCTGACCGCGTAAGCGTTGTTGGAAGCTGTAGAGCCAGCTATAGCAACCACACCATAATTTGTCCCTGAACCGTCACGACAGTGTGCTTCAACACCTGTACCGGACCCAGCACCATAAACACCGACAGTACCTTCACCACGCACACCGGTCGCACCTTCACCGTAAATAGCTGCTGTACTATAGCCATCTCCACCCACACTCAGTTCAGCTTGTGGAGTTATTGTCCCAATGCCAACCTTGCCGGTAACTCTGTCCAAGAACAACGTGTTGCCCGCACCAGACCAACTATAAAAGAGTAGATCGCTATCAGCACCCGATAAACCAATGCTCCATCTGCTGCTGCCTTCGGTCTTCAATCGCAGGGCCCCCATGCGCGATGTACTGCCTCGATCGATTTCTATAAGTGCCTCGTTGCCCGGGTCTGCTTTGACCCTTAATGTGTTACTTGCTCCATATGTCAAATGCCCGATTGTGCTAGCGACATCTAATGTGTGTGTAGGGCTCGCTGTCCCGACACCCACCTTGCCATCGTCTTTCACGACCAGCTTGCCGTCGACATCTAACTTGCCTTGAGGGCTAGTTGTCCCGATGCCCACGTTGCCACTAACTGCATCCAAACGCATGGCATGACCGGCACCAGCCCAACTATAAAACTTGAAATCGTTACCAGCACCTGTTGGACCAAGGGCCCATTTGTCGGCTCCTTGAGTCTTGAAGCGTAGCTCACCAGCTTGGTTGGTGGCGCCTCTATCGATTGCTATAATCGCCTGCTGGAGGCCTTTGAGGGTTAATTTGTTATCGGTTCCATACGTTAAATTCCCGCCCGAGCCGGCGACATCCAATTTGTCTGTGGGGCTGGACGTGCCGATGCCGACATCGCCTAAGTTATAAAGTGTTCTTGTACCAGCGTCACCAGCGGCACGGCCTCCAGAACTCGTCAATCCCAGCGAATCATAAATTCCCAGGGTAGGTCCTGGCGGCCCCATTGCTCCGGTATCACCAGTATCACCTTTATCGCCTTTTGGCCCCTGCTCCCCTTGTGGTCCCTGCTCACCTTGCGGTCCTTGCTCCCCCTGAGGTCCTTGTTCGCCCTGCGGCCCCGTATCGCCAGTATCACCTTCAGGTCCCACAGGTCCTTGTTCACCCTGCGGCCCCGTATCGCCAGTATCACCTTTAGGTCCCACAGGTCCTTGTTCACCCTGTGGTCCCTGCTCACCTGGAAGGCCTTGAGGGCCTACCGGTCCCTGGGGGCCTACTGGGCCTTGTTCACCTTTAGATCCTTGCTCGCCTTGTGGACCCGGTGTGCCAGATGCCGCATACATCGCATAGGGTGTTGGATTGAGGTGCTGTCGGGGCAAGAGAACCGTATATTCGTTCGGGTCATCGAGCTGACCCAGCCGAACACCGATCTGGAGCCACACCGCATTGCCGTCGAAAATGCCACTGCCGAAATCCAGCTCTATCGCAAAGTAGCCCTCTATAACATCGAGCTCGTTTACATCAAGCGTGTCTCCCAACTGTGTCCCCAGGATCACGTTTGGATCATCGAAGAGTTTCAACTGAAGGTCGTAGAGACCCTCTGCCGGGTTATTGGCGTCAGTTAGCCGGCCCTGATACGTAAAGGCCGTGCCCATGGGAGTCGCGTTATTCACACGGGCCTGCAAGAGCGTCAGGACCAAAGCCAAAGTCAGAATTGCTGACGTTTTTTTCATCCTCATGTTACTACCCTCTCAAAAAAGCTTCGATTTTAACGGTACACTCTATGCGCACCTCAATTTCGTCCCAAGAATCGCGCAAACAAACCCAAGAAAGTTGCATTTCTCCGTCACCATCGCTTACCTCCAGCGACGTTAGCTGTGGTCCTGTAAGTATACACTTTCACCACATCTCGGTCAACAAAAAAGCCCGAAAATTCGGTGTGGATTGGGCGCCCAACCCGAACGTTGCAGCGTGTACCGTGCTCGTACTATCGGAGGCAAAATGCCGCTCATTGGCACGCGATGGTAGCCCCACAGCTCGCGACTACCTACCCGGCCAGAAATCTTTCGCAGGATTATGAATAACAAGCGTCGAAACGCAAGTGGAGATCCGCCCTCCGGCGGGTCCAATTTTGCCTGCCGACGGTGGCTCGGAGGGCATCAAAAGGGGCAGGATTTTTGCTAACTTTTTTGTGTTTCTTCTTTCGGCCGATGCTTCCATCTGCGGTGGAGCCACCAGTATTGGGTTGGGTCTTGCCGCACGAATTCTTCGATTGCCTTGGTGTATTCGGCGGTAACCCACGTTAGCGGATCGTCCTTTTTGGCCCATTCTTCAGGCAAAATGATGCGAGTAGCGGCGATTTCAAAGTAGAACCTGTTATCAATTCGCCTGCTATAACCCACGACTATTGGCACGTTGTTGGTGATAGCGAGCAGGCCTATACTCTTATATGTGCTGGCTTTGCGGCCGAAAAAGTCAACGAATATTCCTTTTCTGCCGGCGTCCTGATCGGCGATAAAGCCGAGGGTCGCGCCGCTCGAGCTGATTTGAGCCATCAGTTCAGCTGCGCCTTTTTTATCGATGATCTTTTGGCCGGCTCGCTGGCGAACGCCGTATAAGTAGTTGCTGACGAACTTGTTATCAAGCGGCCGAGCAATACTATAGATATCGAAGCCGAACAGGCCGAGGAGGTAGCCTATGATTTCAAAGTTGCCGTAGTGGCCTGTAACCATAAGCACACCCTGGCCTTCTTTCATCATCCATTTGATTCGTTCGATGTTCTTGTACCGGGAGTAGCTGCGCCAGTTATACGTCTTTACGAGCCGGGGCGTAAACAGTATGTCGATCGTCAGCATCGCGATATGCTCGAAGCTTCGTCTGCCTGTTTGCCAAATCCATTGCTCGCTCTTTTGGGGGTAACTTGCGCGAAGATTATCTAAGGCCCTGTTTCGGCCACGATGATAGTGTTTCCACAGCAATCGTCCGAGAAAGCGGGCAGTGTTCAAATTGGTCTCGACATCAAACAGGTAAAGGAACACCACAAGGACCCGCAGTGCGAGGTAGAACAACCAGTCCGTGAAGGGATTGTGTTTTTTCTTTTTCTTGTTTCGTGGCACCGAATCAGCCATAGCCCGTGATTGTAGGTTCGAAATAGCGAGTGTCAAGCTTTCAGAAGACGCCGGATCCTCGACACGCCAGAACGCGGCGGATCTTCGACACGGAGGGTGTGCACTCCTGTTTTGACGTTGGGTTTGATTGCGTTTGTTTTCCGGAAGTCTCCGGAGCGGTTTATTTTCGTAATTCGTTCTAAAATAAACCGTTGCGGTCATTTCGGGCCTCTGAGGAAATTGGGTTTGTTTTGGCTTTGTTTTTTCATAGCCCCTGTCAGCATTTTTCTTCATAATCCTTTGTAGATACAGACTTTGCATCAATTTTACCGTTTGGCAAATTGGGTTTGATTGGATTTATTCCCCATTGGGGCTGATTTTGGTAATTCCCTGTCGGACAAAGGGTTATGCTCATTTTTGGCTTTTTGGAAATTGGGTTTGTTTTGCATAAAAAGGTCGATTTGTAGAGGATTCTCTACAGATGTAGAGCGGCGGCCCTGTTTGGCCGCCGAAATCCCAAATCCTAAACTCGAAATCCCTGCCCCCGCGTCTGACGACGCGAGTCGGGGCGGCGGGCTAAACAAATCCAAATTACCCGAATTCAAATGTTCAAAAGCTTGTCTGGCTTGATAGATAATGATTTTTTGCTTGTATCTGCTGATACGAAGACGTGCGGTTCTCTGCGTTCTTGCCGCTTGTGGCGGAAGTCATTTCCCGCCGTATCTCGTGTGTATTATAACAAATTTTGGCCTGGTTCAAATCAGGGTAACACTTGAAGGGAGTATATGAGATAAAATCACCGACTCCTGCCGATAAGAAGAGTAACTGAATGTTCTG